>Ga0224508_10000062_pt1 | contig 129309 bp, 107 predicted proteins | sample SF_Jan12_sed_USG_4_FD_170157 | JGI IMG/M metagenome (GOLD analysis project Ga0224508, IMG submission 170157) | Sediment microbial communities from San Francisco Bay, California, United States - SF_Jan12_sed_USGS_21 | ecosystem: Environmental > Aquatic > Marine > Sediment | place: USA... | reverse complement strand
ACCGACCCCGACGGACTATCCCGCGGACACCCGATCCGCAGTCCTTACTCCGTCTCCTGCAACTCTTCCATCGGCGGGCAACTACAGACCAGATTGCGATCGCCATAGGCGTTGTCGATCCGCGCGACCGGCGGCCAGTACTTCCGCTCGGTGACCCAGGAGGCCGGATACGCCGCCTGCTTCCGAGAATACGGTCGGTCCCAGTCGTCGGCCATCAGGTCCTCGGCCGTATGCGGCGCACGGGTCAGCGGGTTGTTCTCTCGATCCATCCGACCCTCCTCGATCTCGAGGATCTCCTGTCGAATGACGATCATCGCGTCGACGTAGCGTTCGAGTTCCTGACCGGATTCGCTCTCGGTCGGCTCGATCATCATCGTACCGACCACCGGGAAAGACATCGTCGGTGCATGGAGACCGAAATCCATCAGACGCTTGGCGACATCGTCGACCGAGATCCCTGCGCTGGCCTTGAACGGCCGAAGGTCGATGATGAACTCGTGGGCCACACGATCGTTGGGGCCGGTGTAGACGATCGGGTAGTGCTGGGAGAGTCGCGTGGCCATGTAGTTTGCGTTCAACATCGCTACCTGGGTCGCACGCTCGAGCCCTTCGCGTCCCATCAGCGCGATGTAGACCCAGGAGATCGGCAGAATCATCGAGCTCCCGAACGGTGCCGCGGCGACGGTTCCGTGCGCGTCGTCTCCGTTAAGATGAGGATGCTCGGGGAGGTAGGGCACCAACGACTCGACGACTCCGATCGGACCCACACCGGGTCCGCCACCGCCGTGGGGAATACAGAACGTCTTGTGCAGATTCAGGTGGCAGACATCCGCGCCGATCTCGCCGGGTCGGCAAAACCCAACCTGGGCATTCATGTTGGCGCCGTCCATGTAGACCATGCCGCCATGCCGGTGAACGACGGCGCAGATCTCCTTGATATCGGTTTCGAAAACGCCGTGGGTCGAGGGATACGTGACCATCAGCGCCGCGAGATGCTCCGCGTGACGCTCGGCCTTCTCCGCCAGGTCCGCGATATTCACATTTCCCTGCTCGTCGCATTCGACGGCGACCACCCGCATGCTCGCCATCACGGCACTTGCAGGGTTGGTTCCGTGAGCCGACTTGGGAATCAGGCAGACGTCACGATCGTTATCGCCCCGCTCATCGTGGTAACGACGGATCGCCAGCAGCCCGGCGTACTCCCCCTGCGCCCCCGCGTTCGGTTGCAAGGAGACCGAATGGAAACCGGTGATCTCGGCCAGCCAAGCCTCGAGGTCGTCAAACAGCTGCCGATATCCCATCCACTGATCCGCCGGAGCGAAGGGGTGCAACGCAGAGAACTCGGGCCAGGTGATCGGCACCATCAGCGAAGTTCCGTTGAGTTTCATCGTGCAGGACCCGAGCGGGATCATGGAATCGGCCAGCGAGACGTCCTTGCCTTGAAGACGGAACAGGAATCGGAGCATCTCGTGCTCGGAGTGGTAGAGATGGAATGACGGGTGACGAAGAATTTCGCTCTCGCGAAGCTCGTGCGGACCCAGCGATCCCTGCTCGTCGATGGCATCGTCCACGGACGCGTCCCCCGTCAACGCGCTGACGAGATCCCGTATCGATGAATGGGTCGTCGTCTCGTCCAACGAGACTCCGATCCAGCCACGCCCGTAACGGAGGTTCATGCCGGCGTCGATCGCACGCTGACGAATGCTCTCCGTCGCCGCGTCGTCGACATCGATACGCAACGTGTCGAAGAACGGCAGATCGCCGACCGCGAGGCCTCGATCGCGCAGCATTCCGGCCAGCGCCGTCGCCCGCCCATGAACCCGCTGCGCAATGGCACGAAGACCCTCGGGACCATGGTAGACCGCATACATCGCTGCGATGTTTGCCAACAGCACCTGTGCCGTACAGATGTTACTGGTCGCCTTGTCGCGTCGGATGTGCTGTTCGCGGGTCTGCATTGCAAGGCGAAGCGCGGGTCGTCCGCTCTCGTCCCTCGACAGGCCGACGACACGCCCCGGTATCAATCGCTTGAACGCATCGGTCGCGGCGATGAATCCGGCATGGGGTCCACCGAACCCCATCGGAACGCCGAATCGTTGCGCCGAACCCACCGCGATATCCGCCCCGAGCTCGCCGGGTGCACGGAGCAGACAGGACGCCAACGGATCGATGGCCATGACGACGCGACAGTCCGCGGCTCCGGCCCGTTCGACCAGCGGGGAGACGTCGCGGAGTCGTCCGTCGGTCGCTGGATGCTGGAGAAGGACACCGAAACAGGAGGTCAGATCCGCCGTAAACGGATCGCCGACCTGAAGATCGATCCCAAACCCGTCGGCGCGGGTACGGAGTACCGCGATCGTCTGCGGGTGCGCCGAGGCGTCCACGAAGAACGCGTCACCGTTCCGCTTACCGATTCCGCGACACATCGTCATCGCCTCGGCGGCGGCGGTCGCCTCGTCAAGGAGGGAGGCGTTGGCCAACGGCAGTCCGCTTAGATCGGAGATCATCGTCTGGAACAGCAACAACGCCTCAAGCCGGCCTTGCGCCAGCTCTGCTTGATACGGCGTGTAGGGCGTATACCAGCCCGGGTTCTCGAGGATGTTTCGCTTGATGACCGCCGGCGTCATGCAGCCGTGATAGCCCTGCCCGATGAAACTGCGGAAGACCCGATTCTTCCCGGCCATTTTGCGAAGGCTCGCCAGCAGCTCAGCCTCACCTCGCGGTTCACCCAGACTCAGCGGTCGCGACGAGCGAATCGACGTCGGAATGATCTCGTCGACCAGTGCCTCGAGACTGGAGACGCCGACGGTCTCGAGCATCGTGGCGATCTCCGGTTCCGACGGGCCAACGTGACGATGGATGAAGGTATCCAGGGGTCGAGGTTCCTGGTTGCGGGTCATGCTTCTACTCCACAGGCGTCGGCGGAAACGATCCACCCTCCACCCACGACAAGGTCGTCATGATAGGCAACGGCGGCCTGTCCTGCTGCCATTGCACGCTGAGGTTCGTCAAATAAGATCTCTGCACACCGATTCGGCAGCGGTCGTATCGTCGCCGCCGCACCGTCGTGGGAGCTGCGAATCTTCACGTCGGCACGCAACTCGCCGTCAAGTTCCTTGAACGGGATCCAGCGCGTGCGTTCGATGACGCAGCGATCCGAATAAAGTCGATTCTCCGAACCGACCTGCAATTCATTGCGGTCGGGGCTCATGCCGATCACGTACAGACGATCCTGCGACGGCACACCCAATCCGCGGCGCTGACCGATGGTGTAGCCGTCGAGCCCATCGTGCTTCCCGACAACCGAACCGGACGCGTCAACAACCTCGCCGGGACCTTCACCTACGACGCCGCGAGCGGCCAACACGTCGCGATAACTCTCACCCTGTGCCACGAAGCACAGGTCCATCGACTCCGGCTTGTCCGCGTTCTCCAATTCGAACTCTCGAGCCAGCGCACGGACCTCTTCCTTTTGAAGTCGGCCAAGCGGAAAACAGGCTCTACGTCGCTGGGCCTCCGACAGATCGAAGAGGAAGTACGACTGATCCTTGTCTCTATCAGCCGCCTTGCGCAGCAGCGTGCGCTCTCGATCGGGATCCCATTCGAGAATGGCGTAGTGACCCGTCACGACCCGGTTGGCCCCGACGGTGCGTGCGCGGGACCACAGCGTTCCGAATTTGACGAACGTGTTGCAACGGATACAGGGGGATGGCGTGCGGCCGTTGACGTAGTCGTCGGCGAACGGCTGCAGCACCTGCTCCTCGAATTCTCGCTCCATGTCGACGATGTAGTGCGGAAACCCCATCCGCTCGGCGACCTGGCGTGCATCGTGGAAATCCTCGGGGGAGCAGCAGCGACCGTAGCGTTCCGTCTGCCCTGCCAGCCGATCCACGAGCTGCATCGAGAAGCCCACAACCGCACCGCCGCCGCGGGCCTCGAGACAGGCCGCGACGGAACTATCGACTCCGCCACTCATCGCTACGGCCGCGACGGATCGGTCTGGACTCTGGGTGTTCATCTTGGTGAGGCTTCCTCCGAAGGAGGCCACGTTAGCGGTGCCACCGGAGAGCGTCAAGCGAGCCTAGACCTGCTCGCGGAGCCCCTCCCGGATCCGTTCGACGACGTCCGGTAGCGCATCCAGAAACCGATCGATCTGGGACTCTGTCGTGTTCCAGCCGAGAGAAACACGAACCGCTCCCCGAGAGTGTTCATCGTCGAACCCCATGGCTCGCAACACATGAGACGGCTCCACGCCCCCCGACGCACAGGCCGAGCCGGTGGAGCAGGCGAACCCCGCCATGTCGAGTCCGATCACGAGGTGTTCGCCGGGAACACCGGGTAACGAAAAATTGACGGTGTTGGGAAGACGCGCAACGGAGTGACCGTGGATCGTCACGGATGGATCCAGATCCTGAATTCTCCTCTCGACCCGTGCGCGGAGAACCAGTAAGCGCCGGGCCTCGTCCTGCATCTCCCGCTGCGCCACATCGGCCGCAGCCGCGAAGCCGGCGATCGCCGCCAACCCCGGCGTCCCACCACGACGGCGCTTCTCCTGGGCTCCGCCGCCGATCAACGGAGCAAGACGAATGCCGCGGCGGACCATCAGCGCACCGGCGCCGGCAGGGCCACCGAGTTTGTGCGAAGCGATCGCCAACATGTCGGCGCTACAACTCTTGGGGTTGATCTCGATCTTGCCCGCGACCTGAACGGCGTCCACCAGAAACGGGACGCCACGCGATCGGCACTCGCGACCGATCTCTGACACCGGCTGGATGACCCCGGTTTCGCTGTTGGCCCATTGAAGTACGGCCAACGCAACATCCTCACCAAGATGCATAACGTACCGATCGACATCGATGCGACCGTCCTGATCGCAGGGTACGGTGACAACGACGAATCCTCGCCGCCTGGCATGACCTACGGCATCCAGCACCGCGCTGTGTTCGGTATCGGGGATGACGAGTCGACGCATCGACTCCGGAGCTCGGTCGCAGACGCCACGCACGGCGGCCGAGATGGACTCGGAACCGCCGCTGGTGAAAACCAACTCGCCGTCGCCACAGCCGACCAACGCCGCGACACGACGTCGAGCGTTCTCTAGTGCACCCCGCGCACGACGGCCCTCAGCGTGGATCGATGACGGATTCCCGAAGTCACCTTCCAGCACCTCGAGCATGGCCCGGCGGGACTCTGGACGTAACGGACAACTCGCGTTGTGGTCCAGATAGACACGCTGTTCGGTCAACGTCACGACGGCAGGCTCCCTCCCGTTCCCTATGTTAGAGTACCGCTTTTCTCCGAGGAAATGCCGTGTCCAGCCCATTCGACGTCAAGTCGACGATCAATCTCCCGAAGACACGGTTCTCGATGAAGGCCAACCTTCCACAAAAGGAGCCGGAACGTCTGGATTGGTGGGACTCGATCGACGTCTACGGAAAGATCCGCGAGGCCCGCAAAGGCGCGCCGAGTTTTGTGCTGCATGACGGCCCGCCGTACGCCAACGGGAACATCCATCTTGGCCAGGCGCTCAACAAGACATTGAAAGACTTCGTCGTCAAATCCAAATCGATGGCCGGGTTCGACGCTCCGTACGTGCCCGGATGGGACTGTCACGGACTACCGATCGAGCACCGCGTCGAGAAAGAGCTGGGCCCGAAGATCCGCGAGATGGGTCCGCTTCAGGTTCGTGGCCGCTGCCGACGCGTGGCGGAAAAGTTCATCAAACTGCAGAAGGGCGAATTCCGTCGACTGGGTGTGTTCTGGGATCGTCGCCTGGACAAACAGGAAGACTCCGAGAACGCCCCTAACCGCCTGGCCACCTACCGCACCCTTGATCGTACCTACGAGGCGGAGATCGTCCGTCAGCTGGGTCGATTCTTCTCCGCGGGGGCGATCCACCACGGCGTCAAACCGGTTAACTGGTGTTGGTCCTGTCAGACCGCACTGGCCGAGGCCGAGGTCGAGTACGCGGATCGAGTCGACCCATCGGTCTACGTCAAGTTCCCGACGGAGAACGTCGGATCTCGGGTCCCCGCCCTCTTAGGACGAACCGTCTCGATCCTGATCTGGACGACGACACCCTGGACACTCCCCGCCAACCTGGCGATCGCGCTGCACCCCGAGCTTCCGTACGTCGCCGTAACCTATCAAGGAAGCGACGAGGTCATCATCGTGGCCGAGGGGCTTCTGGCCGATGTCGCCGAGACCCTGGGCTGGGCATCGACGGAGATCGTCGCCCGCTTCACAGGGTCGGAGCTTGTCGGCGAGGAATCGTCCGACGGCGTTCGGGTTCGACGCCCCTATCTGGCAACGCGGGGTGCGGCGTCTGAGGACGGCCGCCTGATCCTCGGCGACCATGTCACGCTCGAGGCGGGAACCGGCGCGGTCCACACCGCACCGGGACACGGCACGGACGATTTCCGCGTCGGGCAACAGTACGACCTCGAGATCTTCAACCCCGTCGATGACGATGGCCGCTACCGAGCGGGGCTCCTGACCGACGCGTGGCTCGACGGCCAATTCGTACTCGATGCCAACGCCAAGATCATCGACGACCTGCGGCAACGCGGGTTGCTGCTCCTGGCCACCGACTATCCACACAGCTACCCACACTGCTGGCGCTGCAAGAACCCCGTGCTATTCCGTTCGACACCCCAGTGGTTCATCGCCATGGACGCCACGGATCTGCGCCGTGCTGCGGTGGACCGGATCCACGACACAAACTGGCTACCGAAATCCGGCGAAGAGCGAATCGCGCAGATGATCGAGACACGACCCGACTGGTGCATCTCACGACAACGGACGTGGGGCGTGCCGATCCCGGCGATCACCTGCGAGGGCTGCTTCGACGAGCACGAGGATGCGTTCGTTCGTGACGCCGCGCTGTTCGAGCATGTCTCCGCGCTGTTCCTGGCGGAGGGCTCCAACGCATGGTTCGGCGTCCCACAAGACAGCGGAGGACATCGCCCCTACGAGTCGGACCAGGAACGACGAGAGCGCCTTATCCCGGCGGGTGTCCTTTGCCCGCGCTGTGAGAAGAGCGACCGACTGAGAATCCACGACCACATCGTGGACGTCTGGTTCGAGTCGGGCGTGTCGCACTCCGCGGTGCTTGGCGACTCTCCCCGTCCACCCTGGCCCGCCGACCTCTACCTGGAGGGACACGATCAGTATCGCGGCTGGTTCCATTCCTCGTTACTTGTCGCGGCCAACGATCGTGGGTTGGCCCCTTACCGCGGTGTCGTCACCCATGGCTTCACGCTTGACGCGGAGGGGCGCAAGATGTCGAAGTCTCTCGGCAACACCATCTCCCCACAGGACGTTGCCGGTAAACGCGGCGCAGAGGTCCTGCGGCTCTGGGTCGCCGCCATCGATTTCCTCGAAGACATGCGTCTCTCCGACGAGACTCTCGATCGCAACGCCGAGACGTACCGAAAGGTTCGAAACACGTTTCGATACCTGCTCAGCAACCTGAACGGTTTTGCACCGACGGACGATTCGATTCCATACGATCAGCTCCTCGAGATCGACCAGTGGGCGTTGCAGCAACTCGAACAACTGCGCCGGCGCCTGACGACCGCCTACGACGAGTACCAGTACCATGTCGTCTACCACGGACTCCATAACTTCTGTGCCGTCACGCTCTCGTCGTTCTACCTCGACATCCTCAAGGATCGCCTCTACACGGCACCGACGCTTTCCCACGAGCGGCGTTCCGCGCAGACGGTTCTCTACCGACTCCTCGACGCACTCTGCAAGCTGATGGCCCCGGTGCTTTGCTTCACAGCCGAGGAGGTCTGGCAGGCGCGACTCGAACTTCATGGCCAGACCGCCTGGACCGATCGCAGCGTCCATACGGAACGGTTCCCGGAGCCCCTCGAGGTCCCGACGGATCAGGCACTCCTTGATCGTTGGGCGCGGGTCATCTCGGTCCGAGAAGAGATCGCCCGAGCCCTCGAGGATGCACGACGCGACAAGGTCATCGGGACGGGACTCGAAGCGATCGTCACGATCGACACCGGCGACAACGCGGAACTTCGCCGCTTTCTCGAGAGCTTCGGAGACGACCTGCGGTTCATCCTCATCACGAGCGGCGTCGAATGGTCTCCCGTCTCTGAGGAAGGGTACGTCTCCGACACGATCGAGGGATTTCGGGTGGGCGTCCGGAGACATGCGGGCACGAAATGCGCACGCTGCTGGCACTACACAGATGACGTTGACGGGGAGCCGCGACACCCCGGTGTCTGCCTGCGTTGCAGTCGCAATATCGACGGCGCGACGGCCCCCACGGGCGCATCTTGAGGGCTCCGATCTACACCGGACTCCGCTGGCCCTTCTTCGCCTTTGCCACCGGGATCCTGCTCTGCGATCAATTGACGAAACTGGCGGCGGAGCAGTGGCTGCGACATCGAGAACCGCGCGTCCTGATTCCGGATCTTCTGCAGCTGGACTACGCCCGCAACCCGGGCGGCCTGGGCGGTATGTTCCGAAGCCTCGGGGAGCCGTGGCACACCCTGATCCTGACGGGCATACCGATCGTGGCGATCGTTCTACTGGCATGGTTCATCGCCAGGGCCGGCGACCTGGATCGCTCGACGCTCTACGGGCTGGCGTTCATCCTGGGCGGCGCCGTGGGCAACGTGACCGATCGCGTCCTGTATGGCGAGGTCATCGACTTTCTCGACGTCTGGGCTGCGCCTCCGGAACTGGCCCTGCGCCTCGTCCGTTGGTTCGGGACGTCGCATTGGCCAACCTTCAACATCGCGGACTCGGCCATCGTCACCGGCGCCATCCTCATGGTGACACAAACGTTCCGCGCACCGAGGGAGTAGTCTAGGAGCATGCATCCTCTCATCATCGATCTCGGCATGGTCAACCTCCCTTTCTTTGGCGAGACCCACCTGTTCCTGCCGACCTACGGCCTGCTCTTCGCGATATCGGTCCTTGTTGCATGGCGTTGGTACGCGCTTCGCACCCGGGACATGGGCGTGTCGCCGGAACACCTTTTCAATCAGACGTTCTATACCCTGCTCGCCGGCGTCCTCGGCGCCAAGCTGCTTCTGATCCTGGTCGACTGGCGGTTCTACCTGGACCACCCGGGGCAGATCCTCGGAACGCTGCGATCGGCCGGAGTCCTGGTGGGAGGCGTCATCTCGGGAATGGCGGCGTTCTTCATCTACGGGAAGCGGCATTCCCTGCCGATGTGGAAACTCGTGGATGCGATCGTCGCTCCCGTCGCGCTCGCTCAGGCGATCGGCCGACTGGGCTGCTTCTCGGCGGGCTGCTGCTGGGGACGCGAGACCTCGCTGTCCGCTCTATCGGTCGTATTCACCGACCCCGAGGCCGCGCAACAGACCGGTGTCCCGCTCAATATCCCGTTGGTCCCGACCCAACTGATCCAGTTCGGCAACGACTTGATCGTGGCCCTGATCTTGACGTTCGCATGGCGCAAGAAATTGAAACCCGACGGGACGGTCTTCTGGCTTTACGTCCTGCTCTACAGCGTGGGCCGTGGTGTCATCGAATTCTGGCGCGGCGATAGCCATCGCGGCCTCTTTTTCGGTGGCCTCGTTTCCACCAGCCAGCTCTTCGCCCTGGCCGGTGTCGTCGTCGCGTTGTTCTTCCTGGTCCGAAACCGCCGCGCCGCTCTGAGCGCTCGATCGGGCTAGCGATGACCGCCGAATCGGGAGATGAACGCTGGTCGTTTTCCGTCGATGAGGAGGCGGACGGTCAGAGGCTCGATCACTATCTGAGCGGTCACTTCCCCCACGTCACGCGCTCGAGCCTGCGCCGCTGGATCGATGGCGGCCATGTCACCGTGAACGGAAAGAGCCGTCCCAAGGCGGGCCTTTCTTTACAACTCGGCCAGACGATCGTCGTCGTCCCACCTCCACCGCCCGCCTCGTCGTTGACCCCGGAGTCGATTCCGCTACCCATCCTCTACCGGGACGATCATCTCGTCGTCATCGATAAGCCGGCCGGCATCGTCGTACATCCCGGACACGGCTGCGATAGCGGCACGTTGGTCCACGGGCTCCTCGGGCTGGGGATACGGTTGTCGACCGTCGGTGGCGACCGAAGACCGGGCATCGTTCACCGCCTCGATCGTGAGACGTCCGGGGCCCTGGTCGTCGCATGCACGGACGCAGCACACCTTTCGCTCTCGCAGGCATTCGCCGAGCGTCGCGTGACGAAGCAGTACAACGCGCTCGTCTGGGGGCGACCACAGGAAACGTCGGGCACGATCGATCGCGGGATCGGGCGGAGCAGTCGCGACCCGACGCGCATGACGGTTCGCGAGACCCGCGGCCCGGTTCGCTCCGCCGTCACTCATTTCCGCACGGTCGAGGAGATGCCCGGCTTCGCACTTCTCGACATCGGTATCGAGACGGGACGCACACATCAGATTCGAGTCCATCTTCAATCGATGCATCATCCGGTCGTGGGAGACGAACGCTATGGTGGGCGGCCGTGGAAGGGTGTGCAGGACCCGCGGAAGAGGAAGGCGCTGAGAGAGTTCGAGCGGCTGGCTCTACATGCCCATCGCCTGGAGTTCGCGCATCCGGTGACCGGCGAAACGATCTGCTGTGAGGCTCCGCTTCCGGAGTCCTTTCAGTCGCTTCTCGAGATTCTCAGAGAGGACGCCTGATGCCCCCGTCACGCCCCTCGATCACCCTCGTCGGCGCGGGCAAGCTCGCGCGCGCGATCCTGCCGGGGCTTCAAGATGCCGACTACACCGTCGACGCCGTCGTCTCGACTGATGGCAGCAGCGCACGTCGGCTGGTGGCGTCGTTCCCCGGCCCGCGGGTTATCGCGATCGACGACGTTGTGAGTCATGGATCGTCGCTGGTTCTTCTGGCGGTCCCCGACCGTTGCATCGTCGAGGTGGCTCGTCGTCTCGCCAACGACGATGAGCCGTGGAGCGGTCGTAGCGTCATGCATCACGCGGGAGCGCTCGACCTGTCCCCGCTCGAAGCGTTGCAGGCACACGGCGCGTCGGTCGGCCTACTTCACCCGTTGCAGTCCCTCGGTCATGACGCCGCCCAACTGAATAGCCTCCGGGGAAGTTGGGCACGTGTCGACGGCTGTGACGCAGGCCTGGCCGTCGCCTCTCGGCTCTGCACCGACATCGGGTTACACCGGCTGCCGTTGACGTCCCTCAGCGACAGCGAGCGCGCGCGCTACCACGCGGCCGCCGCGTTGGCCTCGAACGACGTGATCGGACTGCTCGGTCTGGCCACCGAAATTCTGGCCGGGCTGGGCATCGATCGCCGGACCGCGGGATCCGCCATCACGCGTCTCGCCGCGGGGACGACAAGCCAGGCCGATCACGGTGGCCTCGCCTCGGCCCTAACGGGCCCCGTGGTGCGTGGCGACGCAGAGGTTGTGGCACGGCACCTCGATGCACTCTCGGAGATCGGCAACGATCCGTTCACGATTCACACACGGCTCTCCAGGCAACTCCTGGCTCTGGCGATCGATAGCGACGAGGCGTCGCGGGAACGACTCGCAAAGATCGCCCGAATCCTCGACGACGCTGGCTGATCCACCCCACTGTCGGTATAGTAAACGCCATGAAACGAACGCCGTTCAGAGCACTTCCGTGGCTGTTGGCTCTCGCCATTCTGGCCCCGATATCGATCGGAGTCCTGGCCGGGAACGACGCCGCCGAATTGCCCCAGGATGCAACTCTTGAGGGCGATTGGTTCGGCACCTGGATCTACGCCAGCCGCGATCATCGCTTCGCCGCCTGGATTCAGATGGACGGTAAACGCCCGGAGATAAAGTTTCGCTTTCAGGCCATGGGTAGTGGCGAGTCGTTCATCACCGACTGGCGGGGACAGGCGACCTATCACGAGCGTGAGGGCGAAGGCGTCTTCTCGTTCAAGATGGACCAGGGCGACGCCGATCAGTTCAGCGGGCAATGGGACTGGGAACTGGTGTTCCCGACGTCGTCCCGAACCGAGTCGTCTCCCGTTCGTGGCTATCGGGCCAACGACGGCCGGGACCTACGAATCGAGTTCCAGGATCACAACCGGACACTCGTTCGCGGGGGTCGGCGGATGAGTAGCGATGCCACCTTCGTGTGGAGCTTTCGCAAAGTTTCTCGTCGCCACATCCTGTGGGACGAACTCCCGTTCTAGCTCATGACCCGTTCGTTCCTGTTTGCGTTGTTGGTCGTTCTCGGAATCGGGCCGGCTTCGTGGGCTGAGGAGCCGACGGCCGCGGTCCGCATCCTGGACGTGGGACCGATCCGAGATATCGATGCGCTAGCCCCTCACCTTCGGTGGGCCGCAGCGCACGGATGGGACGCGATCCGCATGGAACTCCCTCACGCGCTCGACCCCAGCGTCAGCCAGAGCGAGCCCGCGACCACGTTGCTGGAAGTGGTCGAGCTTTGCGAGGAACTGGAACTGACAGCGATGCTGCAACTCTTTCCGGAGGGCAGCCCGCGACCCCGTCACCCACCGGACTACGGATCCCGACGCGACCTACGCTCTTTACGCAATCGGATTGGCCGGTGGATCGAGCGGGCACCCCTGGCCGAATGGAGCCTCTCGTTCCGCGGTGGACTCGCACAACATTCGCGCCTCGGAAACGGAACCCTCGATCTCCAGCCGACCCATCCGAAACAACTGGGGCTCGCCGCTCAGGTCCACGCCGACCACCCTGACGTTCGCCTGTGGGTCGAACCCACCCACTCGACGACCGAGTCCATCGCAACCCTCGACGACGATGTTCGACGTCAGGTCCTCGAGTCGTGGAAACGGCTACCGGACTCCATCGGTGTCATCTGGGCGGGCCCCAGGCTGGTAAACCCAAGCATCGAGCGAAACGAAATCGAAGAAGCCCGGCCACTGTTCGGATCCCGACCCATGTTGCTGCTCGATCGTTTCCCCGATGGCTACGCGGCCACGGCACACCCTCTCTCGTTGGTGCTGGCTCCCCTCTCGGGGCGGGACCCGGCTCTCGTCACGATGCTCGACGGCTATCTCAGTCGACCCATGGGCCAACTGGGCGGGGCGCGCCTGTCGTTGACGACGGTCGCCGCGTTCTTCGAGGATCCTGAGGGCTACGACCCCCAACGTGCGATCGAACGGGCGGTGAACCGATTCGTCGGCAAATCGAGCGAGGCGCGAGATGCGCTTCGTACGCAGATCCTTGAATGGGGCGGCGCCCCGGGCGAACACAACGACGCGCGGTTCCCGGCCAACGATGAACGGATGGCCGCACGCTCGCTCCGAGATCCGGCCCGTGTTGCCCGCTGGCGTTGGACGGAGCTCCGCTATCCGGAACGGATGGGCAAGCTCACGGCGTTGACCGACGAAGCATTCCGCCAGGACCTCCTGGAGGCGATGTCCCGAAGGCTCGCCATCGCCCGAGCGATCCCGGCAGCGCAACAACTTCGACAACGACAGACAGAGCCCGGCCAGTGGGAGACCGCCGGCAAGATGCTTCGAACCATGCAAGAGCGACTGCGAGAGCGTCCACTGGCGCTAACCAGCCTCGTACGATTCCTACGAGCCGCGGGCCTCTCGGACACGGTCGTGGAGCCACGCCGGACAGAACGCTAGCAGCTGACGGCCTCGTCCCGCAGGTACGACTGAATCTCGGTCGGAAATTGCGAGAGACGAATCGGCTTCGTGATGTACCCATCACAACCGGCGGCCCGCGCACGAGTCTCGTCGACGGCCTTTGCGTGAGCCGTCAACGCGACGATCTGCAGATCGGCCGTACGCGGATTCTGTCGTAAACGTCGTGTCGTCTCAAGACCGTCCATGCCCGGCAATTGAAGATCCATCAAGACCAGATCCGGTGTCCGCGTCGAGAGCACGTCAAGCGCCTCTTCGCCGGTCTTCGCCTCGAGAACCTCATAGCCATGGTTCGTCAGGATATTGCGTGTGAGCTTTCGGTTGGTCGGGTTGTCTTCGACGATCAGGACGGCTCGCTGCGAGCCATCGAGGGCCGGCAGGGTCGCCACCAGGGTCATCTCGTCCTGGACCGCAGGCTTGGATACGGACTGTTGCATACAGGCCTGGAAGCGAATCTCGAATCGCGAACCCTCGCCCGGGGTCGACTCGGCGCGGATGTCACCACCCTGGAGTTGCACCATCCGGCGCACGAGGGCCAGGCCAAGACCCGTCCCCTCGAATTGCCTCGAGTAGGAGCCATCCACCTGGTAGAACTCGTTGAAGATCCGTTCGACATGCTCCTTCGGGATGCCGATCCCGGTATCGGAGACGTGAACCAGCAGATCATCGCCGTCGCGACGGGCACCGATCTCGACTCGACCACCCGCCGGTGTGAATTTTACGGCGTTGCTTAGCAGATTGACGAAGACCTGACGGAACAGGCCCGCATCCAGGAGCGCGATGTCAGACTCGTTCTCGCAGGTAACACCCAGCTCGAGACCACACTTGGCCGCCTGCGGGTGAAGCATGGCCGCAGCCTCGCGGATCGCGCGCCCGACCTCGACCGGTTCCTTGTGAAGTTCCATCCGACCGGCCTCGATCTTGGAGAGGTCGAGGATGTCATTGATCAGGCTGAGTAGATGCTCTCCGCTGTCGTGGATATCCGATACGAATTCGGATTGCTGACCGTTCAGATCGCCGAAGCTCTTCTCGCGAAGGAGCTCCGAGAACCCGATGATCGCATTCAGCGGAGTACGCAGCTCGTGGGACACGTTGGCCAGGAACTCGCTCTTGGCGCGGTTGGCATTGATCAGACCGACGTTGGCGTTCTTGAGCTGATCGTTCCGCGACTCGATCTGAGCCACGGCTTCTTGCAGTTCGCGGGTCCGCTCGTCGACCTTGTCCTCTAGCGCGACGTTGAGGTCCTCGACCTGCTCGATGCGTCGCGACTGTTCTTCCTGTCGCTCCTTGTGCGAACGATAGAAGGCAGCCAACAGCCAACACGGCGGAATCCCAAGCGCGAGCCCGGACGGCCCGATCAGATCCAGCAACCACAGGAGGCCCGCTGCGAGCGTCAGGCCGGCATAGGCGGAGACGGCCGTCCAGAGGCCGGACTGGGACCAGGTCGGGAAGAACTTCTTGCCCGTCTGCAGGACAATCACGCCCGAGACCAGAAGGGTGTTCAACATGAAGTAGACGGTCGTCGCGAGGATCAGCGGCCAGACTCGTACCAGGACGCCGTCGATGTCCGCACCACCCATGGCCACGAAGACGTGTCCGGCGATGGCGCTGGAGAGAACGACGTTGGCGAGATTGAACGTCAACCGCATCGAGTTGCGGCCTGTTCGGCGAAGCACACTTCCGAGGACGCCGGCGGCGGCGACCACGCAGGCCGACAGCGGGCCGTAGGCCGCCAGGGCCGTGAAGACAAACGGGTCGGTCGCGGAGACCGATGTCTTGATCCCCGGGAGTCGGACCGGCGTGGCACCGGCCAGTGCGACCAGCGTCGCCAGCAGGAACGTGCCCATCCAGGTGTCGCCGGTCAACGGAGTCCAGATCGACAGCACGGAGAGGACGGCAGCGAATACGGTCAGGACCACGAAACCGACGATCGGTCGCTTGTTCATGGTTCTTGCCTCCCGAGACCGACCGACGCGTCTTGTGCATCGGCCTTCGGAGCCTGTCTATTGCAATCCGCGGGCCGGAATACGCACTTCAGCGCAGATCCTTCAAAAAACCGCCCTTTCCCCGAAAACGAACCCCGCCAACGGTTCGGGGGCGTGTCGGTATGTCCGACACGCCGTGGCTCCCTTAAACGCCATCGGCACCCGAACACCTGTCCGGGGAGGGAATTTGGTGGGATGTCGCGCATCGCTACACGGTGTGTCGCATCCGCCGACAGTCAGGCGGTGACAAGGGTTGCGGGTTGACAGCCACCCCACGGCAGGGTGGCGCGAAACAGCGCGCCCCCCTCGGAGGAAGATTCGACACAGATCGATCCGCCGTGGGCCTCGACGGCCAGCTGGCAGAAGGTCAGCCCGAGGCCACGGTTCTCTTCCCGGGCTGCCGAGTTCGACTGGTCGGCGACGAAGTACTTCTCGAAGACCCGCTCCCGTATCTCCTCGGGTATGCCGTGGCCCTGGTCGGCCACGCTGATATCGACACGATCGGCACGACGGGAGACCTTCACGGTCACGACCCCACCTCGGGGCGAGTGCCGGACGGCGTTCGCGATCAGGTTCTCGGCCACCCGTCGGAGCAAGGAAGCATCGGCGTCCATTGGAACCGAGTCTTCGCCCTCGACCACGAGTTCGATTTCGTCCCGCGCAGCGGAGACACGAATACCCTCGACGGTCTGCTCCAGAAGCTCGAGCACGTCCATCGAGCTTCGCGTGGGGCGCAGATTCCCGCACTCCATCCGCTCGATATCGAGGAGATCCAGGATCAGCAGACGCATTCTGTTTGCGCTCTCCCGCGCTCGCGCGACGGTGTGCTCGCAGCTCTCGGGACCGACCCGGGCCATCAGATCCAGGTTGCCCATGATCGCCGTCAGCGGATTCTTTAGATCGTGGACCAGAGACTGTGCCAGGGTCCGTTTGAGTTCCAGCTCCTCGTTGCGGAGGGTCAGTTGAGCACGGGCCGCTTCAAGCTCGCAGTACAGCCGGCGGGCGCGTAGCAGAGCCCGCACCCGGGCCAGTAGCTCCTCACGACGGAGCGGCTTGGGAAGGTAGTCATCGGCACCGGCGTCCAGTCCGGTCACCTTGGCATCCGAATGGTCGAGGGCGGTGACGATCATCACCTGGCGGCCGGCATTGGCGGGATCCGCCTTGATCCGACGACAGGCCTCGATCCCATCCATGCCCGGCATGGTCACATCGAGCAGCAGCACATCGGGGCCCAGTTCGCGGGTCAACGCGATCGCCTGTTCTCCGGACTCGGCACAGGTCACCCGATAGCCTTCGGGCTCCAACATGCCCACCAGCAGTCGGCGGTTACGGGGGTCATCGTCAACGACGAGCAGATGGGCGGTAGTCGTCGCCATCTCAGTCTCCGTCCACGGCCGGCAACATCGACATCGCGATAAGCCATGGCCGGTCTCTGCGTTTGCCCGATCGATTCATGATGAGACTCCTCACGGGGAGCTTCATCGCAAGGTCCGTGCCGAACCGTTGTCCCTGAAACGACGAGTCTCTGGCGGCTACGTGACGGGATTCGCGACAGTCGCTTGCCGGAGATCGGCGCGTAACGCGTCAACGACGTGTCGGAACTGCGTTTTTTGGGAGTGTCGCGGATTGCGACAGGGGTGTCGAAGACGCCGACAGTTAGTTGCGACTGAAGAGCGTCTCGTGGGTCAAGGCCGCCGGAACCGGCAGACAGGTCGGAAGCGTGACGACAAACCGGGCACCCCGCCCATCGGTCGGATCGACTCGAACCTGTCCACCGTGTGCCAACACCGCAAGCCGACAGAACGTCAGACCCAGCCCGCGGTTGTTGGAGACCCCGGATCGACGGGCGTCCAGTTGAGCGTATTTTTCGAAGACCATCTCGCGAAAGTCCTCGGGGACTCCCGAGCCATCGTCGGTCACACTGACCTGCAGCTCGTCACGCCCCGGCTGAATATCGATCGTGACCGTGCCCCCTCGCGGAGAGTGGGTCACCGCGTTGGCCATCAGATTGTCGAAGACGCGTCGGATCAGGACGGGATCCAGGACCACCATCAACGGGATGTCGGCCGACTTCTCCAGACGAACCTCCTGCTGGATCGCGCCAACCTGGGCCTCTTCCATGACGGCCGTCAGGATCGCATTCAGATCGCAGCGCTCCACGGTCGGCGTCAGTTGACCCTGCTCCAGCCCCTCTACATCGAGCAGATTGAGGATCATCTTCAACATGCGTTGGGCACCGGTCTTACTTCGCGCGATCATCTTCTCGAGCCCCTCCGCCTGACGGCTCTCCAGCAGATCCAGGTTACCGAGGATCGCGGCCAGCGGGCTCTTGAGATCGTGGACCAGAGACTGGGCCAGCGTCTTCTTCAGTTGTAACTCTTCGTTGCGATTCGCCAGCTCTTCCTTGGCCGACTGAAGATCGCCCAGCAGTTCGCGCACGCGCATCAACGCGCGAACCTTGGCGAGAAACTCATCGCGCCGAACGGGCTTGGCGAGGTAGTCGTCGGCACCGACGTCCAACCCCTCGACCTTCTCCGGTGTGCTGTCCAGGGCAGTGACCAGCATCACCTGGCACATCCGGGTGCGGGGCTCCGACTTGATCTGCTCGCAGACCTGATAGCCGGTCATCCCCGGCATCATGACGTCCAGGAGGACTACATCGGGCAGTTGCTCACGAATCCGATCGAGTCCCTGCTGCCCACCCTCCGCCGTCATGACGTCGTAGCCCTCGGCGAGGAGATAGCTCTCGAGGAGCCGTCGGCTACGCGGATCGTCATCGACGACCAGCATGCGACCGCGGGACCCCGCCCCCTGGGATTCGGGTAGTCTGGCTTCGGGAGGATTCACCCGGGAAACCTAGGTTCCCGCCATCGCGAATGCACGTTTCCGGCGGTTGGGGGCGGTATTGGCCCGGTGTCGGGGCAAAAAAATGAGGAGCGCCTCCCGGGGGAAGAGACGCTCCTCTGACACAGAAGGGGGCTGGGGAAAAAGGGTCAGTCAGACCAAAGCAGGGTGTCGGACCACAGCAGCGTGTCGGACCACAGCAGCGTGTCGGACCACAGCAGCGTGTCGGACCACAGCAGCGTGTCGGACCACAGCAGCGTGTCGGACCACAGTAGGGTGTCGGACCACAGCAGCGTGTCGGACCACAGCAGGGTGTCCCCCCACAGTCGACCGATGTCGTCGATGTAGAACAGACCGGGAACATCCTTGTCGCGGTAGACGGTCGGCGACGGAGCACGATCGATCTCGAGCTTCGACATCAGGGCGTCCTGTAGGACCACCGAACCCGAACCCTGAGCGAACGGGCTTCGGTCGATCTTCTTGCGGGCGGTTGCCATGAGTCGCGCCTTGATCGTGGCGGGGTTCAGCGATGGGTCCTTGTCGATCATGATGGCGGCCAGGCCGGCGGCCATCGGCGTCGCCATGCTGGTGCCGGACAGCTCGAAGTAGCTGGCGGTTCCCGCGCTCTCACCGGCGGCGGCGACCACGTTGTCGGGAAGCACTTGCTCGAGCCCGGAGCCCGGTGTTCTCAGAGAGACGATGCGGTTACCAGGCGCGATCACATCCGGCTTGAGGACGTGGTCGAGGAAGGTCGGACCGCGAGACGAGTACGTCGAGACGGCGTCGTCACCGAGGACCAGGGTGTTCCAGTCGGTCAGAGAACCGACGGTGATGATCTCCCGGGCGTTGCCGGGGCTCGTGATCGTAAGGTGACCGTTGTTGCCAAAATTTCCGGCGGAGGTCAACACGGCGATGCCGGCGTCCCATGCACGAACCGTGGCCAACACCAGCGGATCCAGCTCGGCCTTCTCGAAGATCGGTTTGCCGAGGGACATGACGACCACGCGGATGTTGTAGGTCTCTTTGTGATCGATGACCCACTCGAGACCTGCGATCACGTTGGAGACCGTGCCGAGACCCTCGTCGTCGAGGACCTTGACGTCAATGATGTTGGCTTCCGGAGCGACACCGACGAACTGGCCGCCGGACTGGCTGCCGTCACCGGCGACGATGCCGGCCACGTGGGTGCCGTGACCGAAGAGGTCCGGGCCGACCACCGGGTCGGGTGACGGCGCAGGAGCACTGCCACTCTGCGTGGTTTGCTCCATCATCACGGCCTGGTTGTCTGGTTCGCCGATCGTGTTCATGTCGTAGGTGTTCCCGGCACTGACGAAGCCTTCGAACGACTCGTCCAGCGGCGCGTCGCGCGGGTCGAACCCCTCATAATCGCTGAGATCGACGGTAGCGACGATGCGGCCGGCGAGATCGGGATGCGGGTTGACGCCGCTATCCAGGATCGCCACACCCACACCGGCTCCGCGATACGGAGTGTCGTTGCGAAGCGGAGAGTCGGATTCGGAACCCATGGACGGGACGCCGACATCGAGAGATGCCCGCAGCTGCCCATCCGGGGTCACCCACAGGACACCGGAATCCGTCGCAAGAGATCCCGCGGCGGCGGCGGTCAGCGTGACGGCATAGCCGTTGACTCTGGGCATCCGTTGGATGTCTGAGCCGCCGAGGGTCTCGAGTCGGGCCAACTCGGCATCACCGCTCTCACTGCTGTAGGAGACGATGACACGCATCGACTGGACGGGGTCCAGTCGGGCGGCCTGGCGGATCTCGTCATGGGCCTTGACGACGACGGGCTCAGGTTGGACGACAACCATTGAGCTACCACCGCCTTCAGCGCTGACGTTCGCGATCTTCATGACCTGGCGTGCCGGAGCGACCGACACGGACATGAGGATTGTCAACGCACCGACGGCGACCGCGTTGCCCATGAAATGCTTTTTGTTGTTCGTGGACGTTCTCACGTGCCACCTCTTTTGCAAACCGAACGCGGGTCAGTCCACGTCGGACAGCCGCTTCAATTGCAAGGGGGATGCCACGTCGCGAGGCGTGGGGAATCGCAGGTGAATTTCCGATTTTGACGGTGGAGAGAGCTACGGAACGTGTCGCGATACACCACACCGACCAGGCGATCGAGTCTGACCGCTACGCTAACTTGCTGTGGAAGAGAGTCTTAGAGTCGGTGTCGGAGATAGCGACAGCGTTCGCCACGGTTCGCGGATCGCGACACGCCGATCAGACCTGTGGGACGGCGACCGGGTCCAACCCATAGCGACGCATCTTCGCGTACAACGTGCTGCGATGGATTCCCAGCTTGCGGGCCGCCAGCTTCTTGTTGCCACCGGCCTCGCGTAGCGCGATCTCGATCCGCTCCCGCTCCAGCTGTTTCAGGGTCCCGGGTGCGGTCTTGCGGCCCGCCTCGGTGGCGGCCTGACGGACCGATTCGGGGACGGTCGAACTCTCGATCTTGCTGCCGGAGTTCAGAACCACCAGACGCTCGATCATGTTCTGTAGTTCGCGGACGTTGCCGGGCCACGAATAGTGGACCAGCAGATCCAGCGTCTCGTCGTCGAAGCCCTCGGGCCCCCGACCCAGCTGCTCGGTGTACTCGCGAACGAAGTGTTGAGCCAGGACCGGAATATCCTCCGGGTGCTCCCGTAGCGACGGCAAATGAACCGGGATGACGTTCAACCGATAGAACAGGTCCGATCGGAAGGTCCCCTGCTCGATCGCCTCGTGGAGGTCGCGGTTGGTCGCGGCGATCAGGCGCACATCGGCATCCAACGTCTCCTCGCCACCGACCCGCTCGAAGGTCCGTTCCTGGAGGACGCGTAGCAATAACAGCTGGGTGGACGGCGGGATCTCGCCGATCTCGTCGAGGAACAGGGTGCCGCCGTGGGCCAACTCGAAGCGACCCTTCTTGGTTCGTGCCGCACCGGTGAACGCGCCGCGCTCATGACCGAACAGCTCCGAGTGCAACACGCCCTCGGAGTAGACCACGCAGTTGGCCTCGACGAACGGATGCTTCCGACGGATGGACGCCTCGTGGATCGCCCGGGCGATCAGGCTCTTGCCGGTGCCACTCTCGCCGGTGAGGAGCACCGTGGAGTCGGTCCGCGCGACCTCTCGCAGCGTCTCGATGAACCCCTGCATCATCGATGAGCGGCCGACGATGCCGGAGAACGGATCTTCCTTGCCGATCTGCTGCTGGAGTTGGAGTACCCGCGTGCGCTCGCTCTCCAGCTCCTCGCTGAGCTTTCGACGTCGGTCCCCCATCTCGCGGATCGACACCGCTCGCTGGGCCAGACTCAGAAGACTCTCGGTGGGAAGCGGCTTCTCCAGGACATCCAGAGCACCGGAGCGAAACGCCGCCAGGACATTGGTCACATCGCAGTGGCCGCTGAACACGACACCCAGCATGGAGGGTCGGACCTTCTTGGCCTCTTTCAAGACCGTGATGCCGTCGGTGGGTGGGATGACCAGGTCGGTGAGGAGTAGGTCGTACTCCCGCTCGCGGACCTTGGCCAACACTTCCTCGCCGTTGGTCGTGGTGTCGACCTGGTGCCCCGCACTCCGCAGGATCTCGGCATAGGTCTCGAGCACCGTCCACTCGTCGTCGGCGAGTAGGATCCGTGCGCCTTCGGTTTCCATGGCTGGGACCTCCCCTGGTCGTCTTCCCCGCGTGAGAGAGGAGCAAGATCGGTTCCAGCGGCCGGCGATGCCGACTAATTGCAATACCCTTGGCTGTTCAGGTCCGACGTGCCGAGAACCGGCATCGGATTACGGTGTCGTAACGAAACGGGTGCCAGATTGCGACACCGGTGTCGCATCCCACGTCACTGGAGGGGGGAAAATGGCGACCCCAACGGGATTTGAACCCGTGTCGCCACCTTGAAAGGGTGGTGTCCTAGGCCAGACTAGACGATGGGGTCGCACCTAAACCGAAGGCGAATAGTAGCGAAAAGCGGCCGACCTCACAACGGCCCGGCGGGATAAACTCCCGGCCCATGAAACCTCTCGGTGTCCGCCTCATCGATCTGGCCACGGGGCTGCTGGGAAACCTGCCGATCCGGAGGATGCCGCTGCGCGTGGAGCCCTTGTTGGATCGTGCGGTGGGGAACACGGGCCTCGACGACTTCGGCGACCCGGCGTTCCGAGAGCCGTTGACGCGCCTGGTGGACGGAATGCGAGAGGAAGGCCGGCTGACCCCCATGGGCCGGCTGGCGGCCCACGGCCTGATCCTGGGGGCCCTGGTCGAGCGACTGAAGATCGTGGATGAGGTCAAGCGCGCTCCGGACCTGGCGAGCCCTTCGTTCCAGCCGCTGGTGGTGGCGGGTCTCTACCGCTCGGGGACGACCTTCCTGCATCACTTGCTGGGGGCGATGCCCTCGGTCCACGGGCCGACCTTCGGCGAGCTGCGGTCGCCGGTGCGGGCGTCGCAGGTGGGCGGTCGTGAGGAGGCGATCCGTATCGCCCGTCGGGTGGTCAAGATCCATCGCTACCTGTCCCCCGGTGCCGACACGATCCACCCCATCGCCGCCGACGAGCCCGACGAGTGCCTGCATCTGCTCGAGAACAGTTTCTGGACGACGACGTCGACCTTCATCAGCGACAGCACGTCGTTCGCGAAGTGGATCGGCGAGAATGACGCCGGTCCGGCCTATCGGTTCTATCGCTCTCAGCTGGGGCTGCTGGCGAGGCGTGTCGAAACCGAGCGCTGGGCGCTGAAGTGGCCGATGCATCTGTGGTGGCTCGACACGCTGCTGGAGACACTGCCCAGAGCCCGAGTGGTCGTTCTGGAGCGGGACCCGGCCAGGGTCGTCCCCTCGACCTGCAGCCTCAACGTCTGTACGCGAACCTCCTTCTCTCCGGTGGACGATCCCCACCGGCTGGGTGCGTTCTGGCTGGACTACCTGGCCCGGGGGCGGGAGCGGCAGGAGCGGGTGCTGGCGACGGCCTCCCCCGACCGCATCCGACGCCTGGACTACGAGGCGTTCGTCGCCAACCCGATCTCCACGGTCCAGGATCTGGCCGACTGGATGGGCTGGGCGTTGAGCGACGAGGATCGTCAGGCCGTCCGGGCTCGAGTCGGCAAGCCACGCTATCGGGGCAAGCCCTCGGCGACCCACCGGTACACGGCGGAGGACTACGGTCTGACCGACGGGGGGATCCGGGAGCGGATGGGCTGGAACGCCCGTTGACCGACGACCGACGCGGTGGTGAGCCGTGCTGGACTCGAACCAGCGACCCTCGCCTTAAAAGGGCGGTGCTCTACCAACTGAGCTAACGGCCCGCGTCGTCTCGCGACCGGCACAGGGTAGCGATCTGTTGCCGACGGTTCAAGAGCCGATCCCCGCCTGCAGACCGAACATCAACGGAATCGACGGCATCCCTTCGGGGAGATCGTAACGACGACCCTCTCGAGGGCGAAGATCGTCCCAGATCGTGCACCCGTTGACATAGGGGTATTCCTCGAATCGATCGACATGGAGTCCCGCTGACGAGATCGCCGTCAGGATCTGCCCCATCGACCAGGCGTACTCGACGCAACGTTCCGGATTACTGAACGCCCGCACACCTTCGACATGCCCCGATGGCGTCAAACCTCCGCCGGAGTCCGCGACGTAGTCGCCGATCCCCTCCTCGAGTACTTGACGCACGCCGCCGGTCCCGTAGGGGTGGCGAACGGTCCAGTCCCGATCCAGCATCATCGCCACCGGATGGAACTCCATCACGACCAACTGCCCGCCCGGTGCCAGAACATCGCGAATACCGCCGGCCCATCGCTTCAGATCGCTGAGCCAGCAAAGAGCGCCGTAGGACGCGAACACGAGATCGAATCGCTCGGACGCATTCTCAAGCCAGTCGTAGACGTCCTGTCGTTCGAAACGAGCGGCGATCCCGCTCTCTTCGGAGAGCGTCCGCGCATGCTCGATGGCGACGTCGCTGATGTCGACGCCCAGGACATCGGCCCCTAATGCGGCCAACGAGAGCGAGTCCTGTCCGGAGTTGCACTGCAGATGCAACAGACGACGACCGGCAAGCGGTCCCAACAGATCCAGCTCCTCGGGAAACAGCGTGCTGCCGCCGTCACGCAGAAACGCCGCCTCATCTCGCTTATGACTGTTGTGGGCCCGTGTCGCCTCGTTCCACGAGCGACGGTTCTGTTCGTGATCGGCGCGGGACATACGAGCTACGCCTTGAGCTGGCGCTCCAACCACGAGCCGGGCTTGAGGATGCTCTGCTCGCGATCGGGTCCGACACCGACCATCGCGACCTCGCTACCGATGACCTCGGCCAGCCGCTCCGCGTACTTCTTTGCGTTAGACGGTAGCTCTTCCCAACTTCGAATGGCGGTCGTGTCGCACATCCAACCGGGGTGACTCTCGTAGATCGGCTCGATCGTGGCGGTCGCCGCCGTGGACGCCGGTAGCGCACGGATCGGCTTGCCATCCAGACGGTAGCCGGTACAGATCTGAATCTCTTCAAACGTATCCAGGACATCCACCAACGTGATGGCCACCGCGTCGAATCGATTGACGCGGTTGGCGTAACACGCCGAGACGCCGTCGAACCAACCGCAGCGACGGGGACGACCGGTCGTCGTGCCGAACTCCTTGCCACGAACACGCATCTTCTGCCCGAAGCCGTCGTCGCCGTCTTCCAGTTCCGTCGGCATCGGCCCGGCGCCGACGCGGGTGGCGTAGGCCTTGAAGACGCCCACACAACCGGTCACGAGACTCGGCGCGACCCCCAGACCGGCGCACAGGCTACCGGTCAGCGTGTTGGAACTGGTGACAAATGGGTACGACCCGTGATCCAGATCCAGCAGCGTCCCCTGGGCACCCTCGAACAGCACCGACCGTCCCTCGTCGATCCAGTCGTTCAACACCAACGCCGTGTCGGCCACGTGGGGTGCAAGACGCTTCCAGTGTTCATGGGCCGAACGGGCGGCGGACTCGGCGGACTCGATCTCGATGCCGGATTCACGCAACCGCTCGACGGACGGAGTTCCGAGGATTCGTTCGATGAGACAGGTCAGATGGTTCAGGTCCGCGAGGTCGGCGACACGAACACCCCAACGTGCGGCCTTGGCCTCGTAGGTCGGACCGATGCCACGCAGGGTCGTGCCGATCTTGTTGGGGGCGTCGGCGACGGTCTCCCGCTGTGCGTCCAACTGTTTAAGAACCGGCAGGATGACGTGGGCCCGGTCGCTGATGAACAGCCGATCGGCGTAGGAGATCCCCGCCTCGGTCAGACCGTCCAGTTCGGCAAGAAGCTGTGGCAGATCCATGACCGTGCCGTTGCCGATGACGATCTTGACGTCGGGACGGAAGACACCGGAGGGAACATGATGCAACGCGTAACGATCGTCGCCGATGATGACGGTGTGGCCTGCGTTGGGGCCGCCCTGGAAGCGAGCGACGACATCGAACTTCTCGCAGAGAAGATCGACCAACTTGCCTTTGCCCTCGTCGCCCCACTGGGCGCCCACGACCGCGATGTGTGGCATCTGAACCCGGTTCTTGCGTCCACGGGGACGGAACGGTCCTACGGATCACCCGCAGAGCCGCGTGGATGTTAGCACGGCCCAAGAGGCCCTGTGCTAGCATCCCGGCGGGCGTTTTCTCGCCGTTTTTGAGGGACGAAACCCCATGGCCACACGCATCAGAATCGATGGGAGCCGACTCTCCCTCACGGATGTCGAGCGGATCGCCGATGGCGCACCGTGTGTCCTGTCGGCGTCGGCCGTCAAGCTCGTGCGGGAGTCCCGGCGGGTCGTCGAACACGCGATCGCCGGTGGCGGGCAGGTCTACGGTGTCAACACCGGCTTCGGCCATCTGAGCAACGTCGGGATCGCCGACAAGGACCTCGACGCGCTCCAACGAAACCTGATCCGAAGCCATTGTGCCGGCGTGGGCGACCCCCTCCCCCAGCGGACGGTGCGTGCCATCCTTGCGCTACGCGCCAACTGTCTCGTCCGTGGCCATTCGGGTCTTCGAGTCGAGACGGTGCGTCGACTGCTGGACTACCTGAACAAGGGCATCCATCCGGTGGTCCCGGAGAAAGGCAGTGTCGGCGCGTCGGGAGACCTGGCGCCGCTGGCGCACATCGCAGTCACGCTGATCGGCGAGGGCGAGGTGTTCCTGGAGGGCAAGCGGATGCCCACGGCCCGTGCGTTGAAACGGGTCGGCCTGCAGCCACTCGCGCTGAAGGCCAAGGAGGGGCTGGCGCTCATCAACGGCACCCAGGTGATGTCGGGGATCGGCATCCTGGCGTTGCTGCAGGCTCGCCGACTGACGATTGCCGCCGACGCCATCGGTGCCATGACCCTCGAGGCGCTGCTGGGCTCCCATCGTGCATTCGACAAACGACTCCATGACGCCCGCCCCCAGAAGGGCCAACGGGAATCTGCGGCCAACCTCCGCCGTCTGCTTCGCAAGAGCGAACTGGTCAAGACCCACATCGACTGCGGCAAGGTGCAGGACTGTTACTCCCTGCGATGCATCCCACAGGTCCACGGGGCCGTGCGGGACGGCCTGGACTACGTGCAGCAGGTGCTGGCGATCGAGGTCAACTCCAGCACCGACAACCCGATGGTCTTCATCGATCAGGATGAGATGGTCTCCGGTGGCAACTTTCACGGGCAGCCGGTCAGCCTGGCACTGGATCATCTGGGAACGTCGGTCTGTTCGCTGGCGACCATCAGCGAGCGACGGATCGAGCGACTCCTCAACCCCGCCCTCTCCGATCTACCGGCGTTCCTGGCCAAGGATCCCGGACTCCATTCGGGGTTCATGATGGCCCACGTGACCGCGGCGGCGCTGGTCTCGGAGAACAAGGTGCTGGCCCATCCCGCAAGCGTCGACACGGTACCGACCTCGGCGGGCAAGGAAGACCATGTCTCGATGGGGGCGCATGCCGCACGGAAGGCGGCGACGATCGTCGAGCATGTGGCGACGGTCCTGGCCATCGAGTGGCAGTGTGCGGCGCAGGCCCTGCACCATCGACGCCCGCATCGCGCCGGCGTCGGTGTCGAGGCTGCGAGGGACTGTCTACGTCGCATCGGCGTGAAGCTGGTGAAGGAAGACCGCGCCCTCAGCGGCGACATCGAAACCGCGCGAGACGCGCTGTTGAGCGGTGAGCTGGTGAAGACCCTGAAGTAAGAGGTCGGGTTGGTGGACGGCAAGGGGCTCGAACCCTCGACCTCGGCGTTGCGAACGCCGCGCTCTCCCAGCTGAGCTAGCCGCCCATGGACCCCTGGTCCTGCTCTACCACCGTTGGTGGGGCGTACTGGATTTGAACCAGTGACTTCCACCGTGTGAAGATGGCACTCTACCGCTGAGTTAACGCCCCAACGGGTCGTGGCAAAGCCCCGAACTTATAGCACAGCCCCCTTACACCCTCCAGAGCTCCACGCCGGCCGACTCCGGGGCGGTTCCGACGAGGGTGTCCGTCGATCCATCCTTGAGAATCGTGACGGTTGCCGTCGACCCAGCAGGGCGTCGATGGACCCCCAGCACCAGCGACGCCAGATCGCGAAGGACCCGTGGGCCGGCGTCCCCCAACAGATAGACCGACGGCCCGGCGGCCTCTCGAAGGCAGCCGCGCAGGGCGGCGGGAAACAGTGCCTCCAGCTGCCGCCCTTCGACATGGTTCCGTGGAACGATCGCCTTGGCGGCATGCCCGAGCCGGTAGTGGCGACCCAGGGACAGGCTGAGGAGCTCGTCGTCCGTCGGCTGCGCCCGAGTGTGGGCGAACAGATCCCGTGCGCGAACGGCCACGCCGCGATCCGCCAGGCGACAGCAACCGGCGTGTGGAGCCGGCCACGGGCCACCTTCCGTCGTCTCGGCCCAACGAAGCTGGAACCGCCGGGAGGTCCCGTGGAGTTCCGACCGTGGAAGACGATCGAAGATCGGATCCTCGAGTGGTAGCGAATGATTGGCCAGCGGACGACCCACCCGCCCGCTCACGCCTGCGTCACGATCGATCTGCAGCAATCGTCGTCGCGTCTGATCCGTCCGGCGTTGCCCGACCACGTCGGCGGTGGCCAGCCAGCGGATGCCCCGCCGCTCCGCCTCGGCGGCCGCCTGCCTCAACATCTGGACTCGACCGTCCAGGCATGGCTCGGACGGGCCGCCACCGGGTTGTCGCAACCCCCGCGCGTAGATCGCCCGTCCATCCAGAACGGTCGTCGTGGTCACGCCCAGCCGCTCCCACGCCCCGCATTGCAGGGTCTTTCGTCGGCTCTCCGGGATAAACCCGGTCTCGAAGTGGAGCGCGTGAACCTCGAAGCCGTGTGTCACCAGTCGATGAGCGGTGACACAGCTGTCGAGTCCACCGGCGCTCAACAACAGAATAGGATTGCTCAAGTCCCGGGCTCCGGTTTGACACTTTAAAAACCTGGACATTATCCTCTTTGGGTGACTTGCCGCCTACAGCCTGGAGATCGCGCCGCCTCCCACCGCCGTTGGCGTGGCCGAGTGTGGGTCGTTCTGCTGCTGACGTCTCTGGCGCTGACGGTCTCCGCGGAGGAAGCAGGTGCACCCGCGCGGTCCGCCGCGACATCCTTCGGGCAGGCCCTGGAGTCCGCAGATACGCGCTCCCTCGCCCGACACTTCCCCACCAGCGGTCGTGTGCGTTTGCAACTGGATCGTCTTGTCGGTCGCGAACACGGGTTCTATAGCTCCCAACAGGTCGTGACCCTCCTGCGGACGTTCCTTCAGGAGGGCTCGGTAGACGGCTTCACCGTGATCGCCGTTGAGGCCCCCACCGAACAGTTCGCGCGTGTCGACGCGACCGCACGGATCACCAATCACAAGGGCGTCACCCGACCGGCGACGCTGCGACTCCATCTCGAGCGCGAACGGGACCGCTGGGTGGTCCGCGAGTTGCGGGAAGAGGCCCCATGACCGAACGCGCGGGTCGCCCACTGGCGATCCAGCTGGCGCTCGTCGTCATCATCCCGCTAGTCGTGTTGCTGATCCTGGTGACCACCTGGCCCGGTCAGGTCGATGCACAACGACGGGCCGACGACACGGCCCTGTACGTCCGTAGTGAAATCGATCAACGACTTGCGGCCATGCGAGACGTGCTTGCCGCACCGCCTCTCGACGACACGGAGATCGCGGACCCCGTCATCGAGGGCCCCCTCGCCGGGCAACTGGAAGGGATGGCGCTCTTCGATCGTCGGGGTCTTCGAGTCGCCTGGTGGGGCAACCCGGCGACCCTCGACGACCCGTCGATCCCATCGGCCGACAGGGATGGGCGCGTGCGAAAGGACGGCATCCTCACCCGGTTGATCCTGTCGGTCGGAGGGGATGTCGACGGACAAACCCTCGTGGCCACCTGGATCCTGGACTCCAACCTGACGGCCCGTCGTTTCGCTCCGAACCTCCCGCGCCCCCTACGACGCGACACCAACCTACAGATTCGGTGGTACGACACCGATGCCGACCCGATGGTCGACCCAACGCCGTGGAGTCGTGAGGCGGACGCCGACAACCCCGAGGCCCACGGTGCCGGCGCACTTCTGACGACACCGGCCGGCAACGACCTGGGTTACGTGTGGGTCGTGCCCACCCCGGCGGCCTTCCAGAAAGAGCTTCGCGTTCGCGAGTCCCTGGCCCTTGCGGTCGCGCTCCTCGTCGGCGGGCTCGCCATCGTGATCATGCGTGGCTGGCGACTGGGTTGGGTCGGCGTCGGCTGGCCGCTGGCGGTGATCGTCTTCGGTCGCCTCGGGCTGGCCGTTGCGCGCTCCCCGTTCGAACTGCTGCCCAGGGATCTCGGCTCCGCACGGCTCTGGGGTGTCTTTCCCCTCGGCACGCTGATGGCGTCTCCGGCCGATCTACTCCTGACGACCCTGGCGATCTACCTGCTGGTGCGGATCCTCCTCCGACAGACACGGTCCCTTCACGGAGCCGTCGTGCGGGGACTCTACGCGGTCCTCGCACTCGGGCTGGGCGGCACGCTGTGGTGGCTGACCCGAACGCTGGCGGAGGACGCCCGCATCTGGCTCCTCGAGAGCGGCCCTCCGGTTCCGATCAACGCTCAGGGCCTGCTGGTGGCGTCCCTGGCATTGTGGATCCTGGCGATCTGCCGACTCCTCCTCGCCGCCACCGGCAGCGGCCTCATCGAACGGATTGGCAGCGGTCGACGTAGCGCGACGGTCGTGCTGGCGGTCGTGCTCTCCGCCGGCGTCATGATCTCGCTGCAAGCACGGCGTGACGGACTGGCGCTGGAGCGCCTGCGAACCGAGGTCGCTCCGCAGATCGTCGAACAGGATGTTCGGCGGTCGGCGGCACTGACGTCAGCCCTGGAGGGCGTTCGCGATCACTTCCGCAACACCGACGCCTCCAGCGACCCGCGAAGCTCACGCACGACGTTTCTTGCCTATCACTTCTGGATGCGCAGCGAACTGGCGAGTAGCGGCTACAAGTCCTCGCTGGAGTTCTACAACGTCAACGACGAACGCTTCAGTCAGTTCGGCTTCGATCTGCCGCTGTTCATCGAACCACGAGGCGAAGCGCTGGAGTCCGCAGAGGACGCCCCGATCCTGGTCTACGAGGAAGACTACGTCGACGCCGTCTCGCGCTCGCGGGCCTTGCTGCACGGCGAGACCTCGGTCTGGCGCGACGGGGAGCGTCTGGGTCGCGTCGTGGGTCACATCCTGGACGAACCGGAGAACCTCCCCTTCCAACCGGCCGCCCGCCCCTATCTCCAAGCCCTCGGTACGGGATTCATGGATGCCATCGGCGACGCGTTTCGCGATGGGCCGCAGCACGTGCTTTACGACACATTCGGTTCGATGGTGATGAGTAGCGTCGACGAGGCGCCCGCCTGGAGTCAAGAGCTTCGCGAAGCGGGTCTCTCCCGCGAGGAGGTTGCGGTCTCGGCGGGCGAGCGAGACTATCGCGGGTTTGCGCTGGAAGAGAGCGGTCGACTTCATCTCCTCCTGCTACCGGAGCGGACGACGATCGAACGGCTGGCCGGCGTGGTTCGACTGGCCCTTGCCGTGGTTTTTCTGTTCATCATCACGGACTTCTGGCCACGGAAGGGTCCGACCTGGCGCGTACGTGAGCTCCGTCGCTGGTTTACCGGCTCGGTCTATCGAAAACTTCTGACGACGATGCTGGTGGCGTCCATCCTGCCGCTGCTGGGGCTCGCCATCGTCATGCAGGCCGTGCTCGAACGTAACGGCCAACGGGACCTCCGCAAGAGCGCCACCCGGCATGTCGCGGCGGCCCAGCGGATCCTCGAGGACTACCTCACGCCACCGGACCTCGACGACGGCTACGACGTTGCCACCATCAACGACGAGATCCTGCAATGGTTGCGTCCGGTGGTGGGGCAGGAGATCCACGTCTACGAGAACGCGAATCTGGTGGCCAGCTCGAAGCGAGAGTTGTTCGACGGCGGATTGTTGCCGTCACTGCTTCGACGCGAGATCCACGACGCGTTGGTCGATGGTGGACAGTCCAGCACGCTGAGGCAACAGTCCCTGGGATCCATCACCGTCCCCGTAGCCTTCGCCCCGGTCCGCACCGCCGACCCCCACAGCGAATTGATCGTTGCGGTCCCGATGATCTACGAGGAGAAGGAGATCCGACGGTCGGTCAAACGAGTCCGTGACCTGATCCTGCTCGCGACGGTGACACTCCTCGCGTTGCTCGCGGTCGTCGCGTCGCGTCTTGCCCGTTCGGTCTCGCGACCGGTCCGTGAGCTGGTCCACACGACCCATCGGCTGGCGGCGGGAGAGTACGAGACACGAGTCAAGGCCCAGACCGAGGACGAACTGGCGGAACTGGTCCGTAGTTTCAATGTGATGGCGGTCTCGCTATCACGACAACGAGCCGATCTCGAGCGACGACGGGATTACGTCGAGACGCTGCTGCGCCACGCCACCACCGGTGTCATCTCCACCGACAACCGCGGGCGGATCGTGACGCTCAACCCTGCGGCCCAGCGGCTGCTCGATGTCGGCGAGCCGCCGCCGGACGGCGATCCGCTGCCGCTGCATCGGCTTCTCGCCGCCCCGGCGCTACGGACACTTCGCGAGCGACTGGACCAACCTGCGCGAGACGACGGCGTCCCGTTCGAGGTCGATCTGGACTTCCCCGATGGTGTGCGACGCGTGCGCTGCGTACGGGTCTCGTTGCCGGGTGACGATCGAGGGGCGGTCGGCGCGCTGCTCCTGCTCGATGACGTCACCGACCTGATGCGAAGCAATCAGTTGGAGGCATGGGCGGAGATGGCTCGGGCGATCGCCCATGAGATCAAGAATCCACTGACGCCGATCCAGCTATCGGCGGATCATCTCGCGCGCCTGCTCAAGGACTCCGATGTTCTCCCCTCGCCGTCGGTCGAGGCCTGTCTCGTCACCATCGGCAAGCAGGTCACCAACCTCTACGAGATCGCGGGCGAATTCTCCGCCTACGCCAAGATTCCGGACCTGACCCTGCATCGCATGGCCTCCGATGAGTTCCTCCGGGAAGCCCTCTCACCCTACCGCTCCGCCAGTCCGGAGGGTATTGAGATTGCCGAGAGTTACGACACCGCAGCCGAGATACGGGTCGACGCCCGCGTGCTGTCCCGTGCGCTGGTCAACCTGATCGAGAACGCCCTGGCAGCGATGCCCGACGGTGGGCGCCTGGCGATCCGATCGCTGCAGGAGGCCGATCAGGTCGTGATCGAGGTTGAGGACAGCGGCGTCGGTCTCAGTGATGAAGTCCGGCGACGACTCTTCGAACCGTACTTCTCCACCAAGTCCTCCGGAACGGGCCTGGGTCTTGCCATCGTCAAACGGTCGGTCGAGGCCCACCAGGGAACGATTGATGTCGAGAGTCAGGCCGATCGCGGCACGGTATTCCGGATCAAGCTCCCGATCGTCGGCGGCTGACGCGGGTATACTGCCGACGATGAGCGATGGAGCCTCCCCGGACAATCGGCGGGCCTGGTTTGACGACGGCCTACGATTCGAGTGCCAATCGGACTGTGGCGACTGTTGTCGCAATCACGACAACTACAGCTACGTCTATCTGGACAGTGCCGAGGCGGTCGCGATATCGGGACACCTCGGGATCTCGCTCGAGGCATTTTGCGAGCGCTATACCGCCGTCGAGGATGGCGATCTGATTCTCCGCATGGATCAACCGGACTGCCCGTTCCTCGATGGCGCGCGCTGCTCGATCTACGAGTCCCGACCCACCCAGTGCCGAACCTTCCCGTTCTGGCCGGAGAATCTGACCAGCCGAAAGCGCTGGAACGACCTCGCCGGTTTCTGCCCGGGGATCGATCGTGGGACGTTGATACCCGTCGAGACCATCCTTACCACCGCCCAAGAACACGAAACCCGTCATGACGAGGAGTAACTCCATGACCTCCGCAACACGAACCTCGACGTGGGCCCTGGGATGCCTGCTCACCCTTTCGCTGCTCGGCTGCAGCCCGACGACGGAAGCACCCGCCTCCGTCACGGAGACGCCCAGCAAGGGTGGCACCCTCGTGATCGGCTCGAAGAGCGATGTTCAGACCTGGAACGAGTACCTCAATGCCGACGCCCCGACGTTGAAGGTCTTGCGACGGATCCACCTTCCGCTGGCGCGGGTCACCGACCCGTCGATCCTCGACGATTCTACGGTCGAACCGTTACTGGCGGCGTCGTGGTCCATCGACGAGGACGAACCGGCCATCACCTTCACGCTGCGAGACGCGACATGGAGCGACGGACAACCGATCGTCGCCCAGGATGTCCGCTTCACCTGGCAGGCGCAGACCTCCGCGGACGTCGGCTGGGGCTCGGCCGCCAGCAAGCGGTTCATCGACGACGTCGAGGTCGTCTCCCCCGAGGTCGTCGTCTTTCGTTTCAGCCAGCGTTATCCCGACATGCTTGCCGATGCGATCGACGGCGGAATCCTCCCCGCCCATGTCTACGGCACGATCCCGCTGGTCGACTGGAAGACCCACGACTGGTCCACGGTCGACATCGCCTCCGGTCCCTACCGACGGGCGGACCATACGATCGGCCAACAGGTCCGCCTCGTCCGCAACCCCTCCTACTACAACGCCGATGACGTGTACCTCGACGAGGTGGTCGTTCGTGTCGTTCCGGATGACACCAACCTGATGCAGCAGCTCACATCCGGCGATATCGATTTCGTGGATGGCATCCCACAGGATTCCGCCGATCGTCTCGCGACGGATGACGGCATCGATGTGGGCGGCTACCGACTTCCCAACTACGACTACATCGGCTGGAACGGTGCCCGCCCACCCCTCGATAACCCGGCCGTCCGACGGGCCCTGACGATGGCCATCGATCGTGAAGAGCTGGTGGATACGCTGCTGTTCGGCTATGGCCGCGTCGCCTCCGGTCCCGTCCCCTCGTCCCACTCGGCCCATGACGGGTCGGCCGGACCCTGGCCGACCGACGCGGAGACCGCGCGTACGCTTCTGAACGAAGCCGGGGTCGAGGGGTTGAAGATCACGCTCCTGACCAACGTCGGCAATCGGATTCGCTCCGATGCGGCGATCCGGATTCAGAGCCAACTTCAGGCGGTCGGTGTCGAGATCGAGATCCGTACCGTCGAACTGAGTGCGTTGCGAAGACAGGTAGCCGGTGGGGATTACGACGCGTACCTCGGTGGATGGAACTTCTCCGGCAAGATCGAACTCACCGGTCTGTTCCACTCGAAGCGTCGCTTCCCCGATGGATTCAACCTCGTCGCCCTTGAGTCCCCGGAGGTGGATGCGATCCTCGATCGCCTCGACGCGGCCACCGATCACGAGGGCTACCGAGTCGCCGCCGGCGAGTTGCAGCATGCGATTCGCGAGGTCCAACCGTACACGTTCCTGTTCGAGAAGGAACGGGTCGCAGCGTGGAGCGGGCGGGTCCGGGGCGTGACGCTCAACGACACGTTCGACACCTACGCCCACCTCGAATCATTCTGGGTCACTGGCGACGGAGGTTGATCGCTTGGCGAGTCTGATCCTGCGTCGTCTCTTGCTGGCGATCCCGATCGCGCTGGCCGTCGCGACTCTCCTGTTCGTCCTGCTGGAGACCGCACCCGGTAGCCCGGCCGACGCCCTACTGGGCGACGCGCCGGTCCCACCCGAGGTTCGTGATCGTGTGGAGCGGGCCTACGGCCTCGACCGGTCGCCCATCGAACGTTACGCAGCATGGGTCAAGGGGTTGGCCGTCGGCGACCTCGGCTGGTCTCCGACCCTCCGCCGGCCCGTCTCGCGTGCGCTGGCCGAGGCGTTGCCGCCGACCCTGCTGCTGGCCGGCTCGGCCCTGATCCTCCAGCTGGCACTCGGGGTCTTCCTCGGCTGGCTCTCTGCCGCCTATCGGGACCGTTGGCCGGATCGTCTTCTCGGCGGCATGAGCTGGACGATCTACTCGCTGCCGACGTTCTGGCTGGGGTTGATGGCGATCGTCGTCTTTTCGAGCCGTCTCGGTTGGTTCCCCGCGTCGTCGATGCACGCCGTCGGTGTCGAGAAGATGTCGTCCGTCGGCCGTGGACTCGATCTCGTCTGGCACCTGACCCTGCCGACGTTGGTTCTGGGATTGTCCTCGGCGGCCGCGCTGACCCGCTTCGTACGAACCGGTCTTCTCGATGCGATGAGCCAACCGTTCATCCGTGCGGCCCGCGCCCGTGGCGCCGGACTGTCACGTCTCCTGACCGGGCACGCCCTTCGCCACGCGCTGCTCCCCGTGGTCAATCTGCTCGGGCTCTCGCTGCCGATCCTGGTGTCCGGCTCCCTCGTGGTGGAAGTGATCTTCGGCTGGCCGGGGATGGGCTCTCTCACCTATCGCGCGATCCAGGCCCGAGACCCGTCGCTGGTGATGGCCGCGGCCCTGATCTCGGCGGTCCTCGTGGTCATCGGAAACCTGTTTGCCGACGTCGGCATGCTGCTCCTGGATCCCCGGATCCGATCGAAGCAATCGACATGAGCCGACGTCGAATCGGAAGCAACCTCGCGTGGGGCTGCCTGGCACTCCTGGCGGGGGTGGCGACGCTCGCGCCATACCTCGGACTGCGGAACCCCACCGAGCATCAGGACCCGCGTCTACTTCGCGAACGCCCCCCGCTGACAAGGCTGCTCAGCGTCGAGCGCCCCGACGGCGACAAGCTCTTCTTCGAAACCTACGAACCGACGGAACAGGGACTGATGATCCGGCGTGGCGAGGAACAGACGCTGCTGGTGGCGGTCGCCCCGGCGGACGTGTCGAACGAGGTCTTCTGGCTTGGCACCGATCGATTCAGTCGAGACCTGCTGAGCCGTCTGCTCTACGGCGCAAGAGCCAGCCTGATGATCGGGCTCCTGGCGGCGGCTCTGGCCCTGGGACTCGGCGCGTTGATCGGTGGCATCGCGGGGCTGGGCGGGGGCTTTCTGGACGGCCTGCTGATGCGATTCACGGACCTGACCCTCACGGTGCCACGTCTGTTCCTGGCGATGCTTCTGGTCGCCCTCTACGGCCCCGGTGGCTGGACCACGGTCCTCGTGCTGGGCGGGACGAGCTGGATGACAGCCGCGCGTCTGGTTCGGGGAGAGATGCTTCGTCAGTCGGCCGCCCCGTTTGTCCAGGCCGCCCGTGCGGCGGGCCTCCCGCGCTGGCGCATCGGGATCCTCCATCTGTTCCCCGCGGCCCTGACCGCACTGGGGGTGGAGGCGACGTTGCGGGTCGGTGAGACGATCCTCCTCGAGGCGACTCTGTCGTTCCTCGAGCTGGGCGTGCAGGAGCCCACGCCCTCGTGGGGCAACCTGATCCGATCCGGTCAGGCCAGCCTGCCCCACGCGTGGTGGATCGCCCTGTTTCCCGGGCTGCTCATCGCGCTGACCGTCATCTGCTGTGCCTCACTCTCCGAGAGGCGCCGCTCGATCGGCTAGAATCGGGCCGCGAGATCCGACCGCAGGCGGGAGAGACGCAAACGTGAAACGAATCGTCAACTGGATCGATGGAAGCGCCACCCCACCGAAGGCGGATCGCTGGCTCGACAACGTCGACCCCGCCACCGGCGAGACCATCGCCCGGGTCGCCGACAGTGACGCGGCGGACGTCGATAGAGCAGTCGACGCGGCACGAAGGGCGTTCCCGGCTTGGGCCGCAACTCCGGCCGCCGACCGCTCACGACAACTCCATCGAATAGCCGATGCGCTAAAGAGCAGGATCGACGACTTCGCGCGGGCGGAGTCCGAGGACTCGGGAAAGCCGTTGACCGCGGCCGGCACCGTCGATATCCCGCGGGCCGTCACGAATTTTCGCTTCTTCGCGGATGCCATCCTGCACGGAGAGGATCAGGCCCATCTCATCGATCGGAGCGCGCTTAACTACACACTGCGAAGACCGCGTGGCGTCGCCGGCCTGATCTCGCCGTGGAACCTGCCGCTCTACCTGCTGACCTGGAAGATCGCACCGGCCCTCGCCACCGGAAATACCGTGGTCGCCAAGCCGTCGGAGTTGACACCCACGACGGCCTTCATGCTTGGCGAGCTGACAGGCGAGGCGGGGCTCGCACCCGGAGTCCTCAACATCGTTCAGGGACACGGCGCCGGCTGTGGAGCGGCGATCGTCGATCACAAGGACGTCCCGGCCATCTCGTTCACCGGTGGCACGATCACCGGTCGCGCGATCGCGACGAGCGCGGCGAGTCAGTTCAAGAAGGTCGCTCTTGAGTTGGGTGGCAAGAACCCGACCCTCGTCTTCGACGACGTCGACATCGATCGCGTCGCCGCCGAGGCGACTCGCGCCGCCTTCAGTAACCAGGGTCAGATCTGTCTCTGCGGATCCCGACTCCTGCTCCACGAGGCGATCTACGAACCGTTCGTCGACCGTCTCGTCGAGCACGCGAAGCGGTTACGGTGCGGCGACCCGCTCGAGGACGGAACGACCCAGGGGGCGTTGATCTCCGCCGATCATCTACGGAAGGTCCAGGGCTTCATCGAGACTGCGCAAGAGGCCGGCGGCGTGATCCGTTGCGGTGGCAAGCCACCGGAGGATCTGCCTCCGCGGGTTCGCGACGGTGCGTTCCTGGAGCCCACCGTCATCACCGGTCTTCCGGACGACTGCCGCGTGCTTCACGAGGAGATCTTCGGTCCGGTTCTGACGGTGCAGAGTTTCCGTGACGAGTCCCGTGCCCTGGCGCTGGCCAACGGCACCCCGTACGGTCTCGCCGCGTCGGTCTGGACCCGCGACCTCGATCGCGCCCATCGTGTCGCCGACGCGCTCCACAGCGGCACCGTCTGGGTCAACTGCTGGATGCTCCGAGATCTCAGAGTCCCGTTCGGCGGGATGAAGTCCAGTGGCGTGGGTCGCGAGGGTGGCCGCGAGGCCCTGGAGTTCTTCACGGAGCCCAAGAACGTCTGCCTGAAGCTGGACGATTCCATCCCACCGGAGCCACTCTGATGACACCCACACCCGATGACGAACGCACCGTCAGCCGGCGCGCCCCGGAACCGGTGGGCGCGTTCCCCCACGCCCGCCGGGTCGGCAACCTCCTGTTCCTCTCAGGAATCGGGCCCAGGGTTCGCGGGAGCGCGTCGATCCCCGGGGTCACGCTCGATCAGGACGGCAAGATCCTCGCCCACGACATCGAACTCCAGTGTCGGACGGTGTTCGAGAACGTTCGCACGGTCCTGGAGGACGCCGGCAGTAGCTGGGATCGGATCGTCGATGTTACGGTCTTCCTGACGCACATGCAGGACGACTTCCCTACGTTCAATCGACTTTATGCGGAAGCGTTTGCAGAGAACCAGCCGACACGCACGACGATGGAAGTGAACTGCCTGCCGACGCCGATCGCCATCGAATTGAAGGTGATCGCCACCATCGACGACTGAGCTACAACGTTCGAAGCACCGCCCGCACCGGCGACCCGTCAAACCCCGCCAGCTTGAGCGGAAGCGCGATCAACTCGTACTCGCCTTCGGGAATCTCGTTCAGCAACAGGCCTTCCAGAATCAGGATGCCGTGCTCTCGACAGGCGGCGTGCGCCGTTAGGTGCTTGGCGTCGACGAGGTCGACGCTGGGCATGTCGACGCCGATCAGCCGTACGCCGCGACGAGCGCACTCGGTGACGAACTCCGGCTGCAGCCCTGCGAAGCCCTCGCCAATCGATCGGCGAGGATCGGGGTAACTATTCGTCGCGACCAGGAGTCGCTCGCCGAGTTCACCCTCCGGAAGTCGGTCCGCTGCCACCCGCTCACCCGCCGGCGTCTCCGCTCGGACAAGACGACAGCGACCCAGATAACGGTCCAGCGACTGGCTGGCCATGTCGCCGCCGTCACGGTCGTAGTGCGAGGGTGCGTCGGCATGCGCACCGAGGTGGACCGTTGCGTGCAGCGACGACAACGTCAGGTGGTCCCCGCGGGCGAGATCCAGCAACACCTCTCGGGTGGGGGGCGTATCCCCCGGGAAAACCTGAAGCCCCCCATCGATCGTAGGCGTCAGATCGTAGAGCTTGCGGTCGGGATCAGAACTCATGCCGGATGGCCCACAGGTCGGGAAAGATCGGCTGGAACAGCGACCGCTTGAGGAACTCGACCCCGAGACTGCCGCCGGTCCCGTGCTTGTTGCCGATCGTGCGTTCGACCAGCTTCACATGCCGATAGCGCCATTCCTGGAGCCCCTCGTCGACATCCATCATCAGTTCGAGCAGGATCCCGACCGATGGCTCCGTGCGATAGAGCTGCAGCAGTCCCTTCTGGACGGTGGCGTCCGGTTGGGTCGTCTGCCCCTCACGATCGAGGACCTCCTGCGGGACTTCCAGGCCGCGACTCGCGAGGAACCGGTAGAAGCCGTCTACCACGGACGGGCCGTCGAGCCGGCGACGGAGTTCGTCGTAACCGAACCACTCGGGCTTGACATGCTTCAGCGCACCTTCGCGCTTGTAGCCCAACGCGTACTCCGCCATCCGAAACTGTATCGACTGGAACCCCGACGCGTCATCCAGCCGATCGCGAAAGGAGTTGAACGACATCGGTGTCATGGTCTCGAGGATGTCCAGCTGCCCGACCAGCGTCTTCACGATCATCCGGACCCGCTTGAACGTCGCGATCGGCCCGAACAGCTCGTTATCGCGAAGATCCCGCTCGGCGCGATCCAGTTCGTGAAGCAACTGCTTGAACCACAGTTCGTAGACCTGATGGATCACGATGAAGAGCAGCTCGTCGTGCTCCTCGGGATCCGACTGCGGATCCTGCAGCGCCAGCAGGCGATCCAGCTGCAGGTAGCTGGAATAGTTGATGGTCACGAGGCCTCCTATCCGCCCGGCAAGAGCAGAAGTCCCAGGATACCCAGAACGACGACGACGACAAACAGAACTCCCAGCCTCAGCTGACGCCGCTGGGCGCTCGCGCGCCGACGCGCATCGTCATACGGGATAAGACTGAAGCTGATCATCGTGTAGAGCGGGATGAACCAGAATGGCAACATCCGCTCGGCCAACGCCTCGCCCCGCTTTCCCAGCTGGAACAGCGGTGACGACACACGATCGCTCATCACATGAAAATTCTCGATCGCCAGGTCGGCGATGGCGTCCGCGTGACGCTTGCGGCGTCGGCTATACTCGCCGAACGCCTGCCCGAGATCTCCCGACGCCTCGCGCAGGCAGGCATCCAGCACGACGCAGTCCTCGAAGGAGGCGTTCGCCCCCTGACCGTAGAACGGCACCACGGCGTGGGCAGCATCTCCCAGCAGGACCACGCGCCCTCCCACATGCCACGGAGAACAGCGAACCGTCACGAGCGAGCTGGTCGGGTTGCGCAGATAATCCTCGACCAGCTCGGGCATCAGCGGGACCGCGTCGGCGAAGTGTGTGCCGAAATGTTCGCGAATCGCGTCGGGCTGCTCCGGGAGCGTAAACCCCGCTTTCCCCTCGAACGGCCAGAACAACGTACAGGTGAACGATCCATCGGCGTTGGGAAGCGCGATCATCATCGAGTTGCCCCGCGGCCATATGTGAAGCGCCTCCCGCTCGATACGAAACGCCCCACCCTCTCCCGCGGGGATGGAGAGTTCCTTGTAACCCAGTGGAAGGTAGTCCTGCGAGTACTGAAACCGGTCGAGACGCTGCATGCGAGCACGCACGGCGGAGAACGCACCATCCGCCCCTACGACGAAGTCCCCTTCGACCGTGACCTCGCCGCCGCCGGGTCGGCTGGCGATCAGGTTGCCCTGCTCGAGATCGACATCACGGACGGTATGTTCGAACAACAACTCGATGCCCTCGTGTCCGGAGGCCGCATCAATCAGCATCTGATTCAGTCCGAGTCGTGAGACCGAACGGATCACATGCTCGGGCTTCGTCCCGTAGGGTTGAAACTTCAACTCCCCCGCGTGGTCGTGAAGCATCCGGCCACGCATCGGGATCGCCATGCCCAGGACGCGTTGTTCCAGGTCGACCCCACCCAGCGCGTTGAATCCGCGCGCCGAGATTGCGAGATTGATCGACCGGCCGCCACCGATTCCCGGTCGGCGAGGGTCGCCCCGTCGCTCGACCAGCTTGACGCGATAGCCGGCCCGGGCGAGGTAGATCGCCATCAGCGACCCGCCAAGGCCGGCCCCGGCAACGATCGCCGTCCGACCGCGCCCGCTCATGAAGCGCCGACGATGTCGCGCAGCCGCTCCGTCAACCGCCACACGTCATGAAAGCTGTTGTAGAGCGGGACGGGCGCGACACGGATCACGTCGGGTTTGCGGACATCGACGATGACACCGGCCTTCTGGAGGGCCTCCTGAACGGGTCCGACATCCTCCCTGAACCTGAGCGACAGCTGACTCCCCCGGGACCGAGGGTCCCGCGGGGTGAGGATCGTCATCCCGGGCAAATCGAGATCGTCGAGACAGTCGATCAGGAACGTGGTCAGCTGGATCGACTTGGCCCGCAACGCCTCGATTCCCGCTTCCTCGAACCATCGCAGTGAGGCCCAGAGCGGTGCCATCGCCAGGATCGGCGGGTTGCTTAGTTGCCAGCCGTCGGCGCTCTCCGTCGGCTGGAACCGGCTCTCAAGATGCATGCGAAAACGACGGGCCGGGTCATGCCCCCACCAGCCCGCGAAACGGGACAGCGAGCGATCCTTAAGGTGACGACGATGAACGAAACAACCGGCGATCGCGCCGGGCCCGGCGTTGAGATACTTGTAGGAACACCAGACGGCGAAATCGACACCGCTCTCGTGGAGATCCAGCGGGACGTTCCCCGCCGCGTGGGCCAGATCGACACCGACCCGGGCCCCGTGGGCGTGGGCAATCTCGGTGATCGCCTTCAGGTCGTACAGCTGCCCGGTGAAGTAGTTCACACCGCCCAGAAGAACCAGCGCGATCCGGTCGCCCTGCGCCTCGAACAGATCCTTGAACGCCTGCAGGTCCACCGTCACGCCGTCATCCGCTGTCGCCGGAACCAGCAAACCGTCGTCTCTGACCCCATGAAACCGAAGCTGCGAGCGAACGGCGAAGTTGTCCGACGGGAAGGCGAACGGTTCCACGAGGATGCGGTTGCGGGTGGCGTCCGGGCGATAGAACGACACCATCATCAGGTGCAGATTGACGGTCAGGCTGTTCATGGCGACAACTTCGTCGGGATGCGCACCCACAAGACGGGCCAGCGGCGCGGCAAATCGCTCGTGGTACGAATACCACGGTCGCTCCCCCTCGAAATGAGCATCGACGGCACGCTGCCTCCAGGCGGTCAACTCCTCATCGACGATGTCCTGGACATTCTTCGGCTGTAGCCCCAGGGAGTTTCCGCAGAAGTAGAGACAGGGTTTTCCTTCGGCGTCGTCAGGGAAATGGAACTGCTCTCGGAAACGCGCCAGCGGGTCGACCGCGTCCAACTCTCGCGCACGGTCCAGGACGGTCACGACGCGCTCCCGGTTTTCAAGCCGAGAAACTCCAGGGCCGTTCCGGACAGGAGTCGCTGACGGGCCGAGTCGTCCAGATCGTCCATGGACTCGATGAGGCGACCCGGTTCCAGTTCTCCCAGCGGGAACGGATAGTCGGTTCCCAGCGCGATACGATCGAGACCGGCACGCTCGATCAGAAACCGCAGGCTCTGCGGATCGTGAACCAAAGAGTCGTAGTAGATCCGCCGAACGTACTCCCCAGGCGAGACCGGGTTATCGACCGCACACAGGTCGGGACGCACATCGAACCCGTGGACGATCCGCCCGACGGTCGCGGGAAACGAGCCGCCCCCATGGGCGAAACCGACCCGCAGATCGGGGTGCTGCTCCAGGCGACCGGAGAAGATCAGGGAGCAGATGGCCATGCTGGTCTCGGCCGGCATTCCGACAAGCCAGGGCAGCCAGTAGTCCTTCGAGCGGTCGGCGCCGAGCATGTCCCAGGGATGGACGAAGATCGCCGCACCCAACTGCTCCGCTCGCTTGAAGATCGGCGCAAGGGACTTGTGGCCAAGTTCGTGCTGGTTGACATGCGAGCCGATCTGAACCCCCGGAAAACCCAGGGTCTCGACGCAGTACTCCAACTCACCGATCGATCGCTGGGGGTCCTGCAACGGCAGGGTCCCGAGACCGACGAATCGGTCGGGACGTCGAGCGACCACCGCTGCGAGGTCGTCGTTTAGCCAACGGGCGATCTCTGCACCATGCTCCGGTCGCGCCCAGTACGAGAACATCACGGGGACCGTCGAGAGAACCTGCATATCGACGCCATGACGGTCGCAGTCGGCGATACGGGCATCGATCGACCAACAGTTCTCCTGGACGACGCGAAAGCACTTGCCGTCCCGCATCATCCGGGCGCAGCCATCCCCCTGGTGCTCGAGATTCACGAACCCCGGGTAGCCGTAACGACGCGCCAGGTCGGGCCACTTCTCGGGAACGATGTGGGTGTGCAGGTCGATTTTCATCGGAGGCCTTCCGGGCGAACGGTCACTTCGTGCCCGGCACCTCCATGACCACACCACAGCTCTTGCAGGTCCTCACGGACTCGTCCGCATAAAACCCCTCGATGATCGGCTTGAGCTGGGTACTGAGATCCTCGAGTTCGAAACTGGCGTTGTGCAGGACCTCCCCGCAGCCCTCGCAGAACCAGCGGAGATGATCCAACTCGCCGGGCTGACGAATCCGCTCGACGACAAGACCGACGGTACCGGCGGGTCGTTGCGGAGAGTGAGGGACGTGGGCTGGAAGAAGAAAGATCTCCCCTTCCTTGATCTCGATATCGCGGGGACCGGACTCCTCCATCACTCGAACGACGATGTCGCCCTCTATCTGATAGAAGAACTCCTCGCCATCCTCGACGTGATAGTCCTTCCGCCGGTTCGGCCCGCCGACGACCATCACCAGGAATTCGCGGTCCTTCCAGACCATCTTGTTGCCGACCGGTGGCTTCAGAGACTCGCGGTTCTCTTCGACCCAGGCCTTGAGATTGTAGGGAGCGAAAGAAGACATGGGCACTTACCTCCTGACCAGCGTCCGTGCAGAGACCCTTATTAACACCGGAGCGGGTTGTGGGGCAAGTTCCGCTACGCCCGGACACCCGTTCCGCGAAGAAAGTTCTGCAACAGGTCGGCACCCACATCGGTCAGGATCGACTCGGGATGAAACTGAACACCCCACACCGGGTGCTGACGATGACGCAGCGCCATCAGCACACCCTCGGGTGTGTGGGCCGTCGCTTCCAGGCAGTCCGGAAGTGTCGACTCGTCGATCACCAGCGAGTGGTACCGCGTCGCGTCGAATTTCGCGGGGAGCCCCTCGAATAGATCGGTGCCGTCATGCACGATCGACGACGTCTTGCCGTGCATCAACGTTGGCGCCTGCACGATGGTGGCGCCGCAAACCTGACCGATGGCCTGGTGACCGAGACAGACGCCGAGGATCGGAATCTTGCCCATGTAGCGCTCGACGACGGCCATCGAAACGCCGGCGTTTTCCGGTCGTCCCGGACCTGGCGAGATCACGATGGCGTCCGGCGCAAGACCGGCGATCGAGCCGACCGTCACCTTGTCGTTCAAACGCACCTCCAACTGCACCCCGAACTGGAGGAATTGTTGAGCGAGGTTGTAGGTGAACGAATCGTAGTTGTCGATCAGCAGAAGGCGCACGTCACTTAACCATGAACTTCACGAAGATCGGGTCCTCGAGTTCCGGCGCGTCCACAAACAATTCGAACTCATGCCCCACGACACCGGTCGTCGGACTGGGGAAGTAGAGCACGTCGATCGTGTAGCCGAACTTGGGTAACGGTAGCGAGTCGTGAACGATCCCACCGAGCGCACGCGTGGGGCTGAATTTGCTGGGGTAAAACGCATAGGCCGCGTAACGATTGAAGACGATTCCCGGTAGCTCCGAGAGGTGCGTCCGGTCGAAGTCGAGGTATTCGTAGCCCTTCATCAACTCGGTCGGCGTTGCGAGGGGATAGCGGTTGCCCTCCTCGTCCATAAGGGTGAACGACTCGCGGGTCAGGGAGATCTGCTTGAGGCCGTTATTGGAGATGGCCACCTCGAGAGGGATATAGGCGGTCTCTTCTCGATAGCGGGTGGCCTTGGTGTCGACAATCAGGGTCATCACATCCCCGTCTTCGATCCAGGCGAACGTCGACAGCTTGCGATCGAGACCTCGCGGATCGTCGGCACGCATCGGAGCCAGCCCCGCGCATCCACTCAGGACCGCGAGCAGCAGGACCAGCAGGACCAGCACGACCACGGACCGGCTATTGACGTACATCATGCTCCCCCTGTCGATCGGTTCGACGTAGAACCCCATCAGGAGGAGGGTATGGGGAGCCATGGGACCCGTCAAGCATTCACGGGGAAAGCCACTGTGATGCCGCAGCACGCATGAGAGCCTCGTCGGCGGGACATTCGTTCAGAAGTTGAAACTGCATCGAACCCTGGGCGATCAGGAGATCGAGGCCGTCGACGACCGCCAAGCCTTCGGCTCTCGCTTGACGGGTCAACTCCGTTCCGTCGGGCCCGTAGACCGCATCCATGACCAACCCACCGGTCAACGGAGTCTCCGCCAGGGACAACTCTGCGAGGGTGCGACACGGTGTGGTCTGCACAAGGAGATCCCACTTCGACCAGCTGGACGGGTCGGCAGGCCCCCAGTCCGCCCCGACGCGGGATGCGAGATCGCGCGCGCGGTCCTCGTGTCGATTGGCGATCACGACTTTGGCGCCCACCGCCGTCAGGGCCACCGCGATTGCGGCCGCCGTGCCACCGGCTCCAAGAATCTGAACCCGTGCACCGTCGAGGTCCAGATGCTTAGAGACGAGTTGAACGGTTGCCGGGCCGTCGGTATTGGCGCCGTGCCACTGCCCCGCCACCCGACGCATCGTATTGACCGATCGGGACACGCTCGCGACGGGATCCAGCGTCTTGCAGTGCTCGACGATTGCCTCCTTGAACGGAACAGTGACGGCCAGACCCTCGGGCGACTCGATCGCTTGGAGGTGGTCAAGATCATCGAGCTCGAGGGGCAGGTAGCGCGTCTCCAGGTCATGCTCTCGCGCCGCGGCACGATGCATCGCAGGCGATGGGCTAGAGTAGACCTCCCGTCCAAGCAGAAACTGCAGCGGAGTCTGTGGCCCGATCGTGTTGACGGCGAACGTCTTGCGTAGAGCATCGACACACCACTGCCCGGCCGCCGTTTCTGAACCTTGCGTCAGACTTCCGTAGGTCGCGGCTCCGCCCCAGCGGAATGCCAGAAGTCGGGAGAGTCGACCTGCGCGGCCCATGGCGAAATGGATCAGGCGGCCGTCCGAGGCGGCCAGCAGTTCCTTGACCGTCGCGAGATCGGAGACCGATGACGCGGTCGGCACCAGCTTCACGTACGCGGCGGAGGTTGCGAGCAACCGGCGTGCGTGTTCGGCGCACGAAGACGGGTCAAGGTCGTCGGCATGATGCGAGAGGAGAACACGCTTAGGCGAGCTCAACAGAAACGTCGATGCCAACTCGCTATCCAATTCGACATCGATAAACGTTGCGCCTTCGTCGAGCGAACGCGTCAGCAACTGCCGACGCTCATCTTCACTGCCGTCGAAACCGCCTCCATCGGACGATCTTCGAATCGTCACGATGGTGGGTCCCGGTGCCGCGGCAAGCCACCCCGACATCTCGTCCGGCGATAGGTGGTCCGCCCTCAGCTCTGCGATGTCTGCATGCCTTGCGTTGTCGGGCCATCGCGGCTGTGCGCCGTCGGTGCCCCCGGGCATGAGAGAACCGACGATGCCGAGTCGAGTGTGTGTCCGCACGTTCACGCCCGTAACGCTAGCATGCTCAGAGGAGCGACAGCGGGTCGACGTCGACCTGAATTGCCCGCCGCGGCACGGGCAACTTGCCCACCTCGAGCGCCTCGTCGATCGCCGTCACGAGTTGTCGCCGTCCCGGGGAGCGTGCCAGCAGCATCTGCCGAAAGCGACCCTGGATCCGCTCGATCGGCGCCGGGCCGGGACCACTGAGAAACGCACGATCGCCGACTCGATCCCGAATTGCCTCGCCGAGCATCTGAGCCCACTCTCGCGCCTGAAGTTCGTCCTCGTGCTGCACCAGCAATCGAACCATGGCCGCCGCCGGGGGATAGCGAAGGGCCTGTCGGAAGCGGATCTCCCGCCGATAGAAGCCGTCGTAGTCGTGCTGGGCGGCAAACTGGAGGATCGGATGTTGTGGATCGAACGCCTGCACGACGACACGCCCCGCAGCCTCGCCACGACCGGCTCGACCGGAGACCTGGGTCAGCAGCTGAAACGTTCGCTCCGCCGCTCGAAAATCCGGAACGCCGAGACTCTGATCCGCGGAGAGGACGCAGACGAGCGTTACGCCGGCGAAGTCGTGCCCCTTGGCGATCATCTGCGTGCCGACGAGGATGTCGATCTCCCGACGATCGACCCGCTCCAGCATCTTCGCGTGGGCGCCCCGACCGCGGATCGTATCCCGATCCATGCGACCGATGACCGCGTCCGGAAACAACTCGGCCAGACGATCCTCGACACGTTCGGTCCCCTCACCCAGAAGCTGAAGATCCTTGCCCTCGCAGGTCGGGCACGCGTCGGGGTACGGATGCTCCGCCGCACAGGTATGACAACGCAGACGTCGATCGCGCCGATGCCAGGTCAGCGTCAGGCTGCACTCGCCGCAGACGACCCGCTCGCCACAGGCATGACACAGAAGCGTCGTGGCCCAGCCCCGGCGGTTACGGAGGATCATCGCCTGCTCGCCACGTTCCATGCACTCCTGCAATGCCGTGACGGTCTCCGGTGCGAGCGTGAGCACGGAGCCGGCCTCGCCGTATTGCTCTCGCATGTCAACCGTGGTCACGGTCGGCAGCGGTCGCGCGGTCACGCGCCCGCCAAGTTCCAGGAGCCGGTAGTGACCGGCCTGCGCGTGGGAGAAACTCTCAAGGGCCGGTGTCGCAGAGCCGAGCACGACGATCGCGTTGTTGTTGCGGGCCCGGACAACTGCCACGTCGCGGCCGTGATAGCGGGGCGTCTCACTCTGCTTGTAACTACCGTCGTGCTCCTCGTCGACCAGGATCAATCCGGTGTCGTGGAGCGGTGCGAACACCGCCGATCGAGTCCCGACGACGAAGCGACAGCGTCCGTCCCTGACACGATCCCAGGCTTGCCTTCGTTCCGAACGGCGGAGGCCGCTGTGGAGCACCACGACCTGGCCGGGAAAGCGACGCTCGATCTTCTCCTGTAGAAGTGGGGTGAGGCCGATCTCGGGAACGAGGTACAACACGCTTCGGCCCGCGGCGAGCGTCCTCTCGGCCGAACGCAGATAGACCTCGGTCTTTCCGGACCCCGTCGCACCGTAGAGCAGGAACGGAGCGTACTCGCCGGCCTCGATCGCCGTTCCCAGGATCGCCAGGACCCGCTCCTGCTCGACCGAGAGTTCGAAGGTCGGCTCCTGGGGCGAACCGACTGCCTCCGCTTCCGTCGCCCGCCTCTCGATCCAGCCGCGTCGCTGCAGGGCCGTGATCGATGGACGAAGTTCGCCGGGAAGCTGACGCTCGGAACGCCAGCCACCGTCCTCGGGCAACCACGACCACAGTTGTCGTTGCCGGACCGCGCCACCCCGAAACGACGGCTCGGCCCCCACACCGCGACGCAGCTCGTGATCGATCCTGGCGCTCGCGGCCGGCGGGGGCATGGCCGCCTCGAGAGCCTCGCCCCAGGAACAGAGGTAGTAATCCGCGACGAAGCGACTGAGCTGCAGCAGTTCGTCGGTGAACGCCGGTGGGTCGTCGAGCACCGCGGCGATGTCGCGGAGACGGATCGATGGATCGTCCGGTGCGGGCACGACGTCGACCACGACCCCGCGGAGTTTGCGGGGTCCGAAGGGAACGCGAACCACGACCCCCGGGGCGATCGCATGCTGCCAGCGGTCCGGAACACGGTAGGTGAACGAGCGGCGAGGTGGAATCGGCAACGCCACGGCGACGCAAACCGTCTCGGAAGTCGGGGTCGTCACGCCTCCGGGTCGTCGATACGCGCCCGGGCGGTTTTCAGGTCCGACCAGACGCTCATTCGATTTTCCTTGGTGTACGCGCGGAGCAGGTAGGCCGGGTGAAATGTCGGCATGACCGGGATCCCCTCGAACTCGGCCCACTCCCCTCTAAGTCGTGTAATGCCGACCTTCGTCTCGAGGATCGTCTTCGTCGCCGGTCCGCCGAGGGTGACGATCACCCGTGGCGCGATGGCCGCAATCTGCTTCTTCAGGAACGGCGAACAGGCCTCGATCTCGTCGCGCTCGGGATCGCGGTTGTTCGGCGGGCGACACTTGACGATGTTGGCGATGTAGACCTGCTCTCGAGAGAGTCCGATCGCCTGGATCATCTCGTCCAGCTTCTTTCCGGCGCGGCCGACGAAGGGCTCCCCGCGACGATCCTCTTCCGCTCCGGGCCCCTCACCGATGAACATCAGGTCCGCTTGCGGGTTCCCCACGCCAAACACGATCTTCGTGCGGCCGTCGTGCAGCTTGCAGCGAGTACACTCGCCAAGCTCCTCACGAACGACATCCAGCGGCCCCGGCTTACCCTCGATTCGAAGTTCCTGCACACCGCTCTCCGCCAGATAGGCCACCCACTCACGCAGATCGGCCGTGGGTTCACTCATCGCGTGGCACCCGCCCGCCGTTTCAGCGTCGCCGTTGCATGGTCCAGAATCGCCTCTGCAACGAGTCGCTTCGATCGTTTCCCGACGTCATGGTGTGTACCGTCGCGATCGATCATCGTGACTGCGTTGTCGGGCGAGTTGATTCCGATCCCCTCGGTCGACACGTCGTTGGCAACGATCATGTCGAGATTCTTCCGCTCGAGTTTGTCCTGGGCATTCTGCAACAGGTCGTCGGTCTCGGCCGCAAAGCCGACCAGCAGATCCTCACGCCGATCCCGCCCCATCTCGGCGAGGATGTCCGGCCCGCGCTCCATCTTGAGCGTCAGCCCGTCACCGGACTTCTTGATCTTCCGCGGCTCCGCCGTGGGGATGAAATCGGAGACTGCGGCCGACATGAAGACGATAGCCGCGTCGTCCCGTGCGGAGAGCACGGCATCCCGCATCTCGGCGGAAGTCTTCACATCGACGCGACGAACCCCGAACGGGGTCGGGAGCGAAACGGGGCCGCTGACAAGTGTCACGTCGGCCCCACGCTGGGCCGCGACGGTGGCAAGTGCGAACCCCATCCTCCCGGAGGAGCCATTGGAGATGAAACGTACGGGGTCGATGGGTTCGCGAGTCGGGCCCGCACTGACCACGACCCGTTTCCCGGTGAGTTCCGAGGAGCGGCGGAGACCCGCCAGGATCCGCTCGACGATCACGGCGGGATCCGCCAGGCGCCCGACGCCAACCTCACGCTCGGCAAGCCAGCCGCTCTCCGGCTCGATCACCTCGACTCCCCGATTCGCCAGCGTCGCCAGATTGCGACGTGTCGCATCGTGTAACCACATCCGACTGTTCATCGCCGGAGCGACAAGGGTCGGAACGGTCAGAGAAATGAAGAACGTGGAAAGCAGGTCGTCGGCGATTCCACCGCTAAACTTGGCGAGGACGTTCGCGGTCGCAGGCGCCACCGCGAACAGGTCGATCGTACGCGCCAACTCGATGTGATGGACCGTCTGGTCGCTGTCGGTGTCGAAGGTCTCGACCTGCACCTTGCGGCCTGCGAGGGTCTGGAGCGTCAGGGGTGTGACGAATTGACACGCATTGCGTGTCATCAACACGTGGACTTCGACACCCGCTCCGTCGAGACCCCGAATGATCTCGCAAGCCTTGTAGGCGGCGATGCCGCCACTGACACCGAGCGCGACCCGCATCCCGAGAGGCTATTCTTCTTCGTCGTCGAGGGCGCTTGCCAGATCTTCGTCGGTCTCCGGAATCCACTCCTTGACGGCGCCGGTCGCGACCTCAGCCTGGGCGATCACGGTCGACTTGCGGTCGTCCTCGATCACGCGAGGCAAGGCACCCATCTGCAACTGTTCGGCACGCTTTGAAGCCAGGGTCACGAACTTGTATTTGCTCTCGAGGTCTTCGGGTAACTTGTACATTCCAACTCCTAGGGTTCCCGTCAGGCCGGAAACGTCTTCAGTAGCTCCGTGATCGTTGACGTCCGACGTCGACTACGGAGCCGTTCAGCGTACACGATCGCGCGGACATCCTCTATCGCCCGATCAAGATCGTCGTTGATCACCGTATAATCGAAGTATTCGTAGCGTGCCGCCTCCCGGCGGGCGGTGGTCAGTCGCTCACGCAGCTGGTCGTCCGTCTCGCTGCCGCGGCCCCGCAGTCGGGCCTCCAGGGTCGGAAAGTCCGGCGGGAGGATCATGATCGACACCGTCTCGATCTGGCTGCCCCGAACCTGCTCGGCCCCCTGGACGTCGATCTCGAGAAGCAGGTCCCGACCAGCTGCCAGCGCTTCACGGGTCCGCGCCACACCGGTGCCGTAACGACGATCGAAGACTCGAGCCCACTCCAGAAACGCCCCCTGCTCGACCATCTGATCGAACGTATCGCCACCGATGAAATGGTAGTCACGGCCATCGACCTCACCCTCGCGGGCGGGTCGGGTCGTGTACGAGACCGACCACTCCATCTCCGGCTCGAGTTCGAGCACGCGTCGGGCAACCGTGGACTTGCCGGTGCCCGACGGAGCCGAGATAACGAATAGTCTGCCCTCGATCGGTGCGTCGGAATTCGTCATTCGAGATTCTGTACCTGCTCGCGAATCTTCTCGGTCTCCGATTTCATCTCCAGAGTAATCCGAGTCAAATCAAGATCCTGCGACTTGCTGCCCACCGTGTTGACCTCGCGATGGATCTCCTGCACCAGAAAGTCCAGCCGCTTGCCGACCGGCTTCCCGTCCTCGCTACGAAGCAGTCGCTCCGCTTGCTGCAGGTGACCCTCGAGTCGGACCAGTTCCTCGCTGACATCGGATCGCTCTGCCAGAATCGCGGCCTCCTGGGCCACGCGTCCCGGGTCCAATTCTACCTGGGTCGCAAGCTGCGCCAACCGTTCTTCGAGCCGTACCTTGAGCCGGTCGGGTAGGCCGGAGACGCGTACCCCGGCTCGTCCGGCAGCCTCTGCAAGGGTCGCCACTCGGAGTAGGAGATCGTCGCGGAGCGACTCCCCTTCGCGCCGACGATCTTCATCGAGTGCGCCGAGGGCCTGGTCCAGGGCGACGCCCGCGGTGGATGCCTGCTCTTCGTCGAGGGTCCGATCCATGCCGTCTGCGCGGAACATGCTCGAGATCCGCAGGATCGCGGCCAGGTCGGGGGTCGCGTTGGCGCCGGTCTCGGCTGCCAGACTCTTCCAGGTCCCCAGGACCTCGTCGAACAGAGGACGATTGAAGCGCTGCTCCGACTGGCCGTCGGCGGCCTCGAACCGAAGTTGGACCTCGACCCTGCCACGATGGACCCGCTTGGCCACCTGACGACGAAAGACCGTCTCAAGCCGCCCCATCTCCGCCGGCAGGCGGAAACGAAGATCGGCGAAACGGTGATTGACACTACGGATCTCGACCGTCATTCGGTAACCCGTCATCTCGGCCGAACCACGGCCATAACCTGTCATGGAGCGAATCATGGGCCGCCTCGGTTGGAACGGGGCATTCGACCATAGTCCCGTCGGGAGATCAAGGAACCCGGGGCGACTGCTGCAGGAGTTCGATGACGGAGTCTGCGGCGCGCTCGAAGACGCCCTCGCCGCCGAGCCGCTGACGGATACCGGCCAACCCCTCGCGGATCGTCGCGGTGTGGTGTGGATCGTCCAGATACCGACGGATCGCCGCCGCAATACGATCGGGACGACAGTCATCCTGAATAAACTCCGGGACCAGCGGTCGCTCCGCAACCAGATTCGGAAGGCCGAAACTCTCCAGCTTCACCAGCCGGCGGCCGATCGCATAGCTCGACCGACTGAGACGGTGGACGATGACGATCGGAAGCCCCTGCACCGCCGCCTCGAGACTTGCGGTCCCGGCGGCGACCACGCCGGCGTCGCAGAGATCCAGGAGTTCGGGGAAGTCGCCGCGATGGAAAATAAATCTGTCCCCTTTTAGGTCGAGGTGGGGGGCGACGGGGACGATGAAACGGAGTTCGGGGTGGGTGGTCAGGAGGTCCCGGGCCGTGGCGTCGAGGATGGGGAAGAGTCGACGGACCTCGCCCTCGCGACTGCCGGGCATCAGGGCGACGTACCGCTGATCGGGATCGACTCCCACCGTCTCGGCCAGGGCCAATCGACCCGGATGGACCACCGACGCGGCCAACGGGTGCCCGACGAAACGTACGTCGATTCCGGCGTCCCGATAGAGCGCCTCCTCGAAAGGAAAGAGCACCAACATTCGACGGACCCAGCGACGGAGCGAATTTATCCGGCCGCGGCGCCAGGCCCAGATCTGGGGGCTGACGAAATAAACTACCGGCACTCCGGCCCGGTGGGCGGCCTTGCCGAGACCGAAATTGAAGTCGGGAAAGTCGATCGGGATGAACAGGTCGGTCGGTTCGTCCGTGAATCGACGGACCATGCGTCGCCGGGCGCGGAGGAGTTGCGGGAAGTGGGCCAACACTTCCGATATTCCGACAACGGCAACCTCCCGCAGATGCTGGACGATCTCGACGCCCTCGGCGGCCATCCGATCGCCACCCATCCCGACCAGCTCCGCGTCCGGGAGTCTTCGCTTCAGCTCGCGCGCGAGTCCCGCACCTAGTCGATCCCCGGAGGGTTCCCCCGCCGCCAGGACGATTCTCACGGGACGTTTCACGGGCGGTCCACAGGGGGATCGACGGTCGCGACGCCGACGATGCCGTCGGCCTCCCGGTTCAATGCGTCCAGCGACGCCTCGAGACGAGCGACCTCTTCCTCTTCAATGGACCCGCGTCCGACGAACTGCGGCTCCCCGTAGACGAACACGCCGCGGGCGAACGGGTACGGCAGCATCGTTCGATCCCAGGAAGACAGACGACGATGGGGCCGCGCGCTGAAGGCGACCGGAATGATCGGCCTGCCGCTGAGGCGGGCGAGAGCCAGCACCCCCGGATGAACCTGTCGCGGGGGTCCCTTGGGACCGTCGGGCGTGATCCCGACATCGAAGCCATCCTTGAGACCGCGAACCAGGGAACGTAGGCCGCGCGCTCCACCTCGGGTGCTGGAGCCCCAGGCCTGATGGAACCCGAATCGCTTCATGATGCCGACGAGAAGCTGCGCGTCACGATGTTCGCTGTGAAGGACCATCATTCTCTCGCCGGGATAGCAGAACGGCATCATGACGAAGCGGGCGTGCCAAAAGGCCAGGATGTAGGGCCCATCACGCCGCACCGACGCGAGGGTCTCGCGCCGAACAAACTGAAGACGCATCGTCGCACGCATCAACCGTAGATAGGCGTAGCCGACACGCGGGGCGAGGCTGTCAACGATTTTCGAGCCGATATTGCTCATGAATCGGCGCAAAGAATAGCCCGACACGTTGACGCCTGCAAGCGGGAGGGACTATCTTTTGCCCCCCGTATGTCCCCCGACTCCAGCACCGAATTGCTTCTGGCTCTCGCACGCGAGAGACCCGAGGCCATTGACGCCATCCTCGCGGACTCCACCCCGGACTCCGAACGATTCCTATCCCTTTGTGAGCAGACCGATATCGAGCCCTGGCTCGATCACCAGATCCGAACGGCGGGACTGGAATCCAGGATCGACACAAGGATCATGGGGCATCTTGCCGAGCGACGACGCAAGACCCGTGTGGACAACGCATTGCTCGTCGGTGTCGCGGAACAGGTCCTCAAGATCCTGACGTCCGCCGGCGTCACGGTGTTGGGTCTCAAGGGGATCGACCTCCTCCATCGTCACTACGAACGGATCGATCTTCGCACGGTGACCGATGTGGACCTCCTCGTTCCGCGGGATCAGCTGATCATCGCGCTGAGGGCACTGGGGGAACACGGCTTCACGGTGCCGGATCCGGCAGGCGCGACGCACTACATTCGAAGTAGTCATCATCTCCCGTTGCTGAGCCCCGTTCCGCATCAGGTCGATGTCGAGATCCACTGGAACCTTGTCCAGGACGTTCGCTACGACCTGGACGTCGACGAGCTCTTCGAACGCGCGAAGCCCCTCACGATCGGGCCCTACCGGATCCTCCATCTTGAAGACCATGACTTCGTCGCCCACATCCTGCTCCATCATCTCTCCCACTACTTCAACCGGCAATTGAAGTGGCTGATCGACCTCCGCCCGATCGTTCGCAACCCGGGGTTCTCCTGGAAGATCGTGGCAGAGCGTCTTCATCGCTGGGGTGGAAGCATGGCGGCGGCGGCGGCGGTACGACACCTCCACCAGCTCGACCCACAGACGGTGGGTCCGGAGACGATCGAGCTCTTTCCCCTGCCCGCCTGGCGACAATGGCTCACCGCACCGTTTCGCAGTCGCCATCCCCTGGACTGGATCCGACGCCCCGATCGTCGGTGGCTCCAGCTCTATCTGGCGGCGGTCTACCTCGAACGACCGTCGCTCCTACCCCGTTGGTTATTCCTGCGGATGACCCGGGACAGACGAGAAAGTAGTAACCCCCTGGACGACGGACGTGGCACGATTGACATCCCACTGAAGATCCGCGGCAAACATGACGGCGCAGCCCGCTGATGCACGAAGGAGAACGATGAAAGAGACGATTCTGGTCACCGGTGGCGCGGGCTTCCTTGGCTCCCATCTCTGCGACCGACTGCTCGGCGAGGGTTACGCCGTCATCGCGATGGACAACCTCATCACCGGCGACACGGCCAACCTTGCCCATCTGATCGATCACGAAGATTTTCGCTTCATCCAGCACGATGTCACCAACTACATCTACCTCGACCAGCCGCTGTATGCGGTGTTGCACTTCGCCAGCCCGGCGAGCCCTCAGGACTACCTGGACTACCCGATCCATACGCTGAAGGTGGGATCCCTGGGCACCCATGCGGCGCTCGGGCTTGCCCGCCGGCTGGGAGCTCGGTTTCTACTGGCCTCGACGTCCGAGGTCTATGGCGACCCACAGGTCCATCCACAGAAAGAAGACTACTGGGGTCACGTCAATCCGATTGGACCGCGTGGGGTGTACGACGAGGCCAAGCGATTCGCGGAGGCGATGACGATGGCCTACCACCGCACCCATGGGGTTAACACGAAGATCGTTCGGATCTTCAACACGTTTGGCCCACGGATGCGTCTGAACGATGGCCGAGCGATCCCCAATTTCCTGACGCAGGCGCTGAACGGTGAGGAGATCACGATCTTCGGCGACGGTAACCAGACCCGCAGCTTCTGCTACGTGGCAGATCTGGTGGACGGCATCTCACGCCTCCTACACTCGGATCTGCACGATCCATGCAACATCGGTAACCCCGAGGAATGGACGGTACGGCGGATGGCCGAGGAGATCCGCGACCTGGTGGGTAGCGGCACGAAGCTGGTCTTCCGTGATCTACCGGTCGATGACCCGAAGGTTCGGCAGCCCGATATCAGCCGCGCACGGGCGAAACTCGGCTGGGAGCCGAAGACCGATGTCCGCGAAGGACTCCGCCACACCCTGGAAGACTTCCAGCGCAGGATCGTTCGCTAGCGAACGCGCCTACTCGGCGGTCAGCCCGCTCAACTCCTGGATGTGGGTGTACTGGTCCTCCGTGGGGGCGTAAATCGGGTCGATATCCAGTTCCTCGATGACCGGGACGTCACGCAACCGGATGAGCCGATCAACGGGTCCTCCACGCTCGATCCCCGCGAGATCGAAGGTGTGCCAGTACTCTCCCGCCGGTGATCCGGCGGCATCGGCTACCGCGACACGGACGGTCAGACTTCCGAGGGTCGATTTCGGTGGCCCCGCGAGACGGACCGAGACGCTCACCGTACCGGCGTCATCCTGAACCCAGTTCTGCGGGATGACCTCCCACCGGGCGCGTTGGGCCAGCACGTCGGCAACGGGGTCCGACGGACCACACCCCGTCAGGCATGGAATCGAGAGCGCGGCCAGGGCCACCAGACGGACGACACGGACAAGACCTATGGGGTGCTTCATCCGCCGGATTGTATCAGAGGCCGATCAACCGACGCGTGACTTGTCGACCCGCAGCTTCTTCTTGGTCTTGCCGGTCTTGTCGTCCTCGCGATCCTCGTAGTAGTAACCCGCGTAGTAGTAGTCACGGTTGTACGTTCGCTCGAGATCGACGTTGTTCAGGACCGCACCGACCACGTGCTCGTTGAACGACCGCAGTCGCTGCAAGCTCTTGTAAACCAGGTCACGATCGGTGGCGTTGTGCTTGACCACCAGGACAAGCATGTCGGCAACACCGGCAAGCGTCGTCGCGTCGGCCAGCGAAGCGGCCGGCGGCGAATCGATCAAGACCCAGTCATACTCGCGTCGCATCTCGGAGACCATCGTCTTGAATCGGTCGCCACTGAGAAGCTCCGGCGGGCTCGGCGGGATCGGACCGGCCGCGTAGGCATCCACCGTCGTGCTATCCACACGCTGGCCATAGATCTTCCAGTCCCGCTCCTCGATCGGCGCGGTGAGGAAGTTGGTCAGCCCGCGTCCACGCTCGATCTTGAGATGTTTGTGCTGGGTCGGTCGACGAAGATCACAGTCCAGGACTGCCACACGCTCACCCGACGAGGCCAGAACCCGTGCGAGGTTGGCGATGGTGGAGGACTTGCCCTCCTGCGGCGCCGTACTGGTAATGAGAATGACTTTTCGCTGACGGTTCAGGCTGGAGAAGATCACACTGGTCCTGAGGGACTGGTAGGCCTCCCTCAGCCCGCGATCGTCATCGCTGCCGTCACGCATCTTCGGAACGACGGCGAGCACCGCAAGACCGAGGTATTTCTCCAGGTCTTCGGGATCGCGGAAGGTGTTATCGAGGTAGTCGACGAAGAACGCCACGCCGACACCCATCAACAGCCCGAGGAGAGCGCCGATGGCGACGATGACCTTCTTGCGCGGCTTCACGGGCCACTGCGGAATCTTTGCGTGGTCCAGAACCGCGACGTTGTTGGTCAAGAACTGCGAGCCCAGCTGGACCTCGTTCAGGGCCTTGTCGATGGTCTGAAGAACCCGTTCCTTGATATCGGCCTTGGACTTTTTCTTTGCATATTCCGACGAGTTCTTGACGACCTCGAGGGAGAACGCCTCCTCGTCCCGAATGCGCTTTCGAAGCGATCGCTCCCGATCCTGAAACATCTCGAAGCGGGTCTGAATCGAACCGAGGATCACCATGCGTCGATCGCCGATGCGCTGATCAATCGAGTCGAGCTGTGTTTCGAGTCGATCCACGTCGGGGTGGTTCGGCTTGAGGTCGACCTTGGCGCCCTCCAGATCACGCTCGATCTTGCCACGCTGCTCCATCAGCCCGGCCAGCGTGAGGTCCTCCGCCAACTCGGGAATGTTCGTCAGGTCGGCGCCACGAGACGGCATGCTGCGGACCTGATCGAGCGTCTTCTGAAGACCGAGACTCTCGAGATCGACCCGGTTCAATTCCTCGTTGAGGGCACGGAGCTTCTCTTCGATGACGCTCTTCTGAACCTCGACGCTGATGATCGACATTCCGCCTGCCTCGGTGGAGAGCGATTCGATGCGTTCTTCTTCGGCCGCTTCGTACTGTGCCTCGAACACAAGCAGCTGCTGCTTGATCGTGCCGAACGCCTCTTCCATCCGGTCCTCTGCCTTTTCGATGTTGCGCTCGACGTACGCGTCGGCGACGGCGTTGACGATCTCGACGATCTCGTGGGGATCCGCCCCGAGCAGACTGATCTCGATCAATCCGGTCTCGCGTCGCGGAATCACCTGCAGAGACATTCGAAGCGCGTCGGCCGGATCTTCGACCTCTTCAAACCGACTGATATTCGTTACATCGAGACGTTCGATCACACGCTGAGCCACATCGCGACTCTTGATGATCTCGACCTGGGTGTTGTGGTACTTCTCCTCGGCAAACCAACCAACACCGGCACCCATGCCGGACAGATCCTGCCCCGCCGCCATCCGGGTCCCCTTCGGCTGCACCTCGATGGTTGCCGTGGTCTCGTAGATCGGCGTCTGCATGAACGCGTGGAAACCCGCGAAACCAACGACGACGATAAAGACCGCCGCGATTTTCAGTCGACCCTGCCACAGGATCTTCCAGTAGTCACGAAGGTGAACCTCGCGAGGCGTACCTTCCTGAGCGTCGTATTGATTGGGGGAGACCATACGCGTGTTCCTCAAGTTTTCTACAATCCGAAGGTACGGTGAGACCGACGTGCCAACAACAATCTTCCCATATCAGAAGAATCGCCGTTTGACGATGATCTTCTCCTCACCGACAAGAATGGGATCTTCCGCCTGACCGTTCTCGATTTTCCGCAGATTTACGACCCGTTCTCGCGGAACGATACCGGCCGGATACAGGATTGTAATGTTCTTCTTGTCGGCCCATTCGCTGAGGCCGCCAACCTGGGTCAACGCCTGGAGTAACGTCAAGCCCCGCTCCACCGGCACTCGGGACGGGGAACGGACCTCACCGCTGATGTAGGCGTAGGCCGGATCGTGGATCTCGATGATGTCGCCGGACTGCAGAACGAGGTTGTCGGAACCGGCCTCGAACTCCATGCGTTGGATCGTGAACGATTCCACCGCGCCGGTTTCTTGATCGGTACGGGAAACGACGATCTTCTCGCCGGCGCGCTCGGCGAATCCACCGGCCATCGAGAGGACCTCCTTCAAACGAGTCCCTCCTTGTAGCGGGTAGCGACCGGGGTTGTGGATCTGGCCGGTGACCATCACCCACTGGCTGCGGAAGTCCTCCACCAGCACGTCGACCTGGGGATCGACCAGGTAGTCCCGACCGAGCAGCTCGGTGAGCCGCTCCGCCAACTGGCGGGGGGTCTGACCGGCGACCTCGACCTCGCCGAGGATCGGCATGACGACCGTGCCGTCTTCGCCGACCACCGTCAAAGAACTCATCTCCGGTTGGTTGTGCACCGTGATCTGAATCTTGTCGGCAACACCCAGGTGATACGCATCCTCGTCCACATCCGATTCACTCCCGATCAGCCGGCTCGTGAATCGCAGGGTCACGGCGTTCGGCTCATAGTTCACGCGATCGAGCAGCCCGTGGGCCAGATCCAGTTGGAGTCGCACGCGGTCGTCCGAGACGATGGTCACCTCGCCGCCGCGCAGAAGCCCCCCGGTGGAACCGGAGAAATCCAGCGGGAAGACGGAGCCCCGCGGAAGTTCCAGGGTCACGGATCGGCGCCCCGGTTCGACGGCGACGAAGCCATCACTTCCCGACGGCATCTCGATGCGGATCTCCGCGACGGAGCGCGGACGCTCTTCACCGTGAACCACCGCAACGGCACACACGGTTAAAGCAAGGATCGTCAGCACGATCGAGACGCGACGAGAATTCTTCTGTTTAGTCATTACTAGAACCAACCAAATTCGATGTTTGCAGAAAGCACGTTAGCCTCGTATTCGGAAATCGCGCAGTTCGAGTTGCGTCCCTGATGGGCCGCCGCAATACTGACGCCCAACAGATCGTTGACCCACCATTGACCATACGCCTCGACTCGATAACGATCATCCTTTCGAATAAAATCGCTGCATGTCGTTAGCGGCGTCCCGTCCCGCAGCGTCAGGATATCCCCGTAACGATTCGCGCTGTAGAGCGCCTTGACGCCCATGATTGAGAATTGCTGCCATGTTCGCTGCAAATCCACCTGCATTTCATTTACCAGGTAGTAAGTGTCGAAATTCGACGGCAGCGGGCGACGGCTCCCGGAAAAGACCATATCCATGGCATGCGAAATCCGCAACCGGTACTGAAAGGCACCGACGACACCCCTGAAGGGCTCGGGCTCCGTCACCGCACCCACCACGTCCTGATACTCGAAGCGGCCCCAACCGAGTTTAATGAAATACGGGTCATCGCCGCCCGCCAGCCCGCGTATCCCGATCTGGAGATCGTCGGCGGCCTCCTTGCGGAAGGGATCCCCGGAACTCCCCGCCTCGCTGTGATCGAGCCGTCGCGAATTGCCGAACAAGGTAAGCCAACGGGATCCCGGTATCGGCTGACGGTATTCACCCGATGCGTCCCAGCCCTTGTAGTCGAAGAACGCGACCTCGGCACCTTCGACGAAGCTGAAGTCGCGACTGCGAATCCGAAGCAAATAACCGGGGTGATACGGAACCGCCCGGGAGAACGTGACTTCGAAGTCGTTCAGATCGTACGGCTTGCCATCGAATACGCGCTCACCACCCTCATCGAACTGCTGAACGTCCGAGAATCCGCGGGTGTAATCGTCGCGCACGCGGATCCGGCCACCTCCGGCCAAACGCACATCGAGGTCGAGAGAGAAGTCCTGCGCGACGGTTCGCGTGAAGTTGTTGTTGGCGTAGTCGTAGTACTCGGCACTGTAGCCGAGCTTCAGCATGCTCTTCCGAAACGGCAGATAGGCAGTCAGCGCGGCCACGGCCTCGCCGATCTGCTCGTCCTCCTCCTCCTCGTCGAGACGGAAGATGTTGTCGTCGTTGGTGTACCCGATTCCAAGAATCGGCGCGAGAACCCAGGGGCCTGCTTCGAGCCCCCGAGGTGGCGGGTCCTGGGCTGACTGGGCGTGAACCCGCGAGACGCTCCCCGGCGCCAACGTGAGCGTCACGAGAGCCAGTAGTAACGATACAGGGTGGGTGGAGATTCTCTTCACTAGCTAGCTTCGCGTGCGACCCCGTCGGCGTTGGATTCCTCGCCGTCCGTCGTCGTTTCCTCGTTTGGTCCGGCGCCCGTCGCCGACATGGAGGGTAGCGCATCTTTGGCCCACCATCTCCCCCGTCGGTAGAGCACGTAGATCATCGCGGAGAGAGAGACGAAAAGAAGCCCGGAAAGCCCCACCGCGAACCAGATGGCGCGCACGGAGACCATCGCCAGAGCGATACCGGCGAATCCCGCGCCCAGCCCATAAAGCGCCAGGACCGCCCAACGATGACTCAACCCGGAATCGACCAGGACGTGGTGGATATGTCCGCGATCCGGCAAGAAGACATGATGGACGTTTCGAACGACGTAACGCATGGTCGAACCGGGCTCATGAATGCCTCGCAGGCTCAGGCGATACAACCGCCGGCTGACGGCCAATCCGGTATCGAGCAGCGGAAGTCCCAGCACCAGCAACGGAACCAGCACCGCGACGGCGGCCGACGCCTTCTGACTGCCACGCACGGAGATCACCGCCAGGACAAATCCCAGGAACAGACTCCCCGAGTCACCAAGGAAGATCCGCGCAGGGTTGAAGTTGTACCGAAGAAAACCAAGGAGCGCACCGGCGAGCGCGACGCTTGCCGCCGTGACACCCAGCTTCCCCTGGCCGAATGCGATCATCGCCATCGCCACGCAGGTGATCAACGCGCTACCGGCCGCCAGGCCGTCGAGACCATCGATCAGGTTGACGGCATTCGTCACGGCAACGACCCAGAAGACCGTCACGAAATAAGACATCGCCCCCAGTTCGACGTTACCGACTCCGGGCAGCGCCAGCGACTCGACGGAGAAGCCACAGGTCCACACGTAGCTGGCGGCGAGGATCTGCGCAGCGAACTTCCACTGAAACGACAGACCGCGGAGATCGTCCAGAAGTCCCACCAGCAAGAGGCCGAACGCGGCCACGGCGAGACCGCGCCAATCGATCGCTGCGACCTGGGATGTGGGCCAGCTGTCGGTGACCGCCGCGGCTACCACCACGGCACCGACGAAGCCGGCGAAGACCGCCACACCGCCGATGCGCGGGATCGGTGTCGAGTGGATCTTGCGTGCGCCGGGAACGTCGACCGCGCCGATCCAGTCGGCGAATCGAATGACGACCGGCGTCACCAACCACGTGATCACCATTGCGGAGATCGCGGTGACAATTCCGACCAGTGCCAACTGAACCATTCAGGGATGCCCACCCATCGCTACCGTGGTTATCTGCCAGAATATACTCGTCACCCCCGCTGTTTGCCGGTCAAAACCATGGGTTGAAGCGCCCCGCAGCCGAGAAACACGGAATTATCACCGTTGTCGTGCTATTCGGCCGTCCGGGTGGATCTCGGGAACTCGAGGCTGAGGAGCCTCAGACGCAATGAGACCCACTGCAAGAACTCGAGGATCAACAGGGTTCGCATCAGGTTGGCGATCTGTCCCGCCAGACTTGCGCCGAAATGGGCGAACTCGACCAGCGTCACGATCAGGATCGCCACGCGGATGACATCGAAAGGCAGGCCCTCGTAATAACGGCGATAGACCCAGCGAAGCGCCGCACCCCAGAGCAGCATGCCGACGACGATTCCAGGCCACGAGAAGTTCCAGCACAGCTCGCCGGGGACCGTGACCGCCATATTGGTCTCGTAGTCCAGCATGTGGACAACCCTGAAGGTGCGCGCGAAATCGGTTCCCATGGTCAGCGTCGGCTTACCCGGCCACAACACACGTGGGACCAGAAACGCCAGCGTCGGAACAAACAGCGTCCGCCCGTTGGCGTACGGAACCCAACGTGGCACGTCACGGATCACAACCGCGACGGAGTTCACCAGCGAGAGACGCTCCTTGACCACGTCCACCGATCGATCGAGGTACTCCTCCCCGGTCCACTCCGAGATCAAGACGCCGGTCGCCTGAAGTCGCTGCCCGAACGATAGCCGTGGATCGACCTGGCGGAACGTGTTGAACAGCGGGAATACCACGAACACCAACACCAGGAATAGCGCCAACAACGATCGCCACGGCAGCTTCCCGCGCGTATACCAGAGCGCCACCAGCGGGATGCCGGCCAGCGTACCGGCGACCGATTTGTCGGAGAGCGACGTCGCGACGATCGCGATCTGGAACGGAAGAAACACCAAAAGGAGCAGTCGACGCTGGGCCGACGTCGCCAGTCCGCTGAACAGAAGCAGCCAGCAGAGCGCCCAGGCGAAGCGGTTGAGGGGTGCCAGCTGGGCGACCTGATTCAACCAACCGCTTCCCAGAGCGGCGCCGATGAAATGCAGACGATGGCTGGCAATCTCCGCGAAGCCACCGATTGCACCCAGACCGACGACGAGGACCAGGTATGGAACTCCGTGGATCCGATAGATCGCCCGCTTGATGCTCCCGTGCACCGGTCGCCAGAACATGTAATAGCCGACCATCATGGCGACGATGCCCAGCAGGCAATACCAGGCGGCAGTCGTCACGTACGGGACGATGTACTTGTCATAGGCGACGCCTTCCGGGTCGGTATAGACCCAGATCGAGCCAAGACCGAAGAAGATGAACCAGAGATAGGCCACCACGTTGACCGGCGCGAAGACATCCAGTCGGCTCCGCTGCCACTCCCGAAGTGTAGGCATGAAGCAGACTGTCGCCATCGCGGCCACGATGATCAGGAGCAGCGGGTTGTCCGACACGAGGGTCGAGGCCGCCAGGATGACGAGGAGCGCCATGATCCCGGCGATCCGCAGGGTCTGGACGTTCCGCCCTCGACCCCGACGTCGATGGTTTTCGGGCAGCGCCAGGTTTGATGGAATCTCGGACACGCGATCAGTCTCGAATGACAAAAGGACTCGGTACGTACAATACACGGCGGATGTACGTCCCAATCGCACGAACCGCCACTCTCGGCCTACAACAGATCGTCTTGTCGCCTTTTCTTGAGCGTCTCGACGACGGTTCGCACTTCTTCCGATCGCTCGCGGGAGACGATCAGGAGCGCATCTTCCGTGTCCACGACCGCGAGGTTCTCGACGCCGACAAGAGCGACGAGCCGCCGACTGCCGATGACGACGCTGCCCTCGCTATCGACCAGAACGTGCCGGCGGTCGTTACCCACGCCCTCCTCACGAAGACGAGCCACGGCATCCCACGAACCGACATCGTCCCACCCGGCGTCAAGCGGCACGACCCGAACATCGGACGCGTGCTCCATGACGGCGTAATCGACGGATAGCCGGGTCGCGGTGACCCAGGCCTTTCGATTGCGACGAAGATGACCATCGACCGCCCGGCGTATCCTCGGGGCGGTCTTCTCAATCTCTTCGAGGAACCGATCCGCGCGCCAGACGAACATGCCGGCGTTCCACAGGTAACGGCCGGTGCGCAGGAACCGTCGTGCCCTGGCAAGATCCGGCTTCTCGACGAACTGCTTGACGATCGTGGGCGTACGACGCTTCGCACGCGTCGCGCAGTGCAGATAACCGAAGCCGGTCGCCGGTCGATCGGGGCGGATCCCCAGACAGACGAGCGACCCCTCGGCAGCGACCGTGGCCGCCACCCGGACGGTTCGAACAAACTCGGTGCTGTCACGGATGACGTGATCGGTCGGAAAGATGCCGACGATCGATCCCGGCTCCCTACGCTCGACCGCCGCACACGCCAACGCAATGGCAGGTGCCGTGTCTCTGGGAGACGGCTCGAGAACCAGGTTCTCCTTCTGCAGGTCCGGGAGCTCACGACGCACGCTGCGTGCGAGGGCCCGGGGTGCGACGACCCAGATCCGAGCCTTCGGCGTCAGCTTCCGCACCCGACGCCAGGTGGCCAGAAGCAGGGATTCGCGTCCCGTGAGCGCGTGAAATTGCTTCGGCATCTTCTTCCGGCTCAGAGGCCAGAAGCGTGTGCCACTGCCGCCTGCCAGCAGGACCACGTGAAACGGTGGCCGGCGCGCCGCCATCTAGCTTGCCGCCGCCGTGCGACGCAGCCCCTCATCGAGATCGATCTTGGGGCGATAGCCAAGTACCTCGGCGGCCCGATCGATGCCCGCCTCGGAATGACGGATATCCCCCTCGCGGGCGGCGGCGTGCTGGGGTTTGACGTCGACGCCGTAGTGCTTGCCGATCTTCTCGATCAGGTCCAGAAGGCTGATCCGCTCGCCGCACGCAATATTGAACTTCTTGCCGAACGCACATTCGTCCGCTTGACAGGCCAAACGGTTGGCGTCGACGACATTCTGAACGAAGGTGAAGTCGCGGGTCTGCCCGCCGTCCCCGTAGACGACCGGCGTCCTGCCGTCACGAATACTCGTGATGAATCGCGGGATGACGGCGGAGTATTCGCTGCCCGGGTCCTGGCGAGGACCAAAGACGTTGAAGTAACGCAAACAGACCGTCGGCAACTGATAGAGCCGGTAAAACATCCGGCAATACGATTCTGCGGCAAGCTTCTGAAGGCCGTACGGCGAGATCGGGTCGGACTCCATCGTCTCGACCTTCGGTAGCTTTGGTGACTCGCCGTAGATCGAGGAGGACGAGGCGAACACGAAGCGCTGGACGCCGGCATCTCTTGCCGCCGTCAGGAGCTGGAGGCTGCCGTTGACGTTGACACCGTTGGTCGTCCACGGGTCCCGAACGGAACGCTGGACCGACGGGATCGCCGCCTCATGGAGTACGTACGTGACACCCTCCATCGCCGCCGCACAGGCAGCGGCGTCACGGATATCCGCCTCGTGAAGTTCGAACGAGCCACCACCCTCGGCGGCCCAGGCGTCCACCTCGGCGAGATTCTCACGACGTCCGGTCGAGAGGTCGTCGATGACACGAACATCGTGACCGTCGCGCAGTAGACTCTCGGCCAGGTTCGAGCCGATGAAACCTGCACCCCCGGTCACGAGATAGCGATCGCGACTCAACGACCGACTCCAACATAGGTGAAGCCGGCGTCTTCCATCGGCTTGCGATCGTAGATGTTTCGTAGGTCGATCATGACCGGCTTGGCCAGCAGTTCCTTCAGGCGTCGCATGTCCAGCGAGCGGAATTGATTCCACTCGGTTGCCAACACAACAGCGTCGGCACCGGTTGCAGTCTCGTACTCATCGCCACAGAAGGTCAATCCGTCTCTACCCCCTTCGGCCTTGAGCAACTCCATTCCCACCGGATCATACGCCTGAACCTTCGCACCGCGGGCCAGCAACTTATCGACGATCGCAACTGCCGGGGATTCCCGGAGATCATCGGTATTGGGTTTGAACGTCAGCCCCAGCATGCCGATCGTCTTGCCCTTGGCGTCGCCACCCAGCGTCTTCTCGATCTTCTCCAGCATGACGTCCGCGCGACGCTCGTTGACCTCGATGACGGCGCGAACAATCCGTAGTTCATGGCCGAAGTCCGATGCCAACCCTGCGATCGCCCGGGTGTCCTTCGGAAAACACGAACCGCCGTAACCCGGCCCCGCGTGGAGAAATTTCTGCCCGATGCGACGATCCAGGCCCATCGCCTTCGCGACGACGTTGACATCGGCACCAAGACTCTCGGACAGATCGGCCATCTCGTTGATGTAACAGATCTTCGTCGCCAGGAACGCGTTGGAAGCGTACTTGATCAGCTCCGCGGTTACGACGTTCGTCACGACGATCGGAGTCTCGATCAGGAACAGCGGCCGATAGAGATCCTGGAGGATCGCCGCGGCCTGCTCGTCATCGGTTCCCAGGACGACCCGGTTGGGCCGCATAAAATCCTCGATCGCCGACCCTTCACGGAGGAATTCCGGATTGGACGCAACGCTGAACTCGACCTCTTCGGATCGCGTCTCGCTGATGATCTTGCGAATCATCTCGCCGGTCCCGGCCGGAACCGTGCTCTTCGTCACCACAACCTTGTAGGAGTTGAGGTTCTCACCGACCGAGCGAGCCACGTCTCGCACGAAGCTCAGGTTGGCCCGCCCGTTCTCGTCCTGGGGTGTCCCGACGGCGATGAACACGACCAGCGCATCTTGAATACTCTCGTTCAGGTTGGTCGTGAATTTAAGCCGACCGGCGCTGGCGTTTCGATGCACCAGATCGTCGAGTCCCGGCTCGTAGATCGGAATCTTGCCGTCATTGAGTGCGTCGATCTTCGACGCGTCCTTATCGACACAGACGACAGGGTTGCCGAACTCGGCGAAACAGGCCCCCGTCACCAAACCCACATATCCCGTGCCAACCACGCAGATATTCATTCCGATCTCCCGACGCCGGCATGCTCTCGATACCAGCTTATGAATTGTTTCAAGCCCTCGCCGTGAGTGGTCTCGGCCTTCCAATCGAGTTCCTCACGCGCTCGCGTGATATCCGCCCAGGTCTGATCGACGTCGCCCGCCTGGAGCGGCAATTGCCGGATCTTCGCCGGTTTGCCGACCTCGGATGCGATCGCCGCGATCAACTCGGACAGCTTCAGACACTCGGAGCCACCCAGGTTCCAGATGTGGTAACTCGACGCCCGCTCCATGGCCGCCACGATGCCGCGAACGATATCCGCGACGAACGTATAGTCCCGGGCGGAGCCGCCGTCACCGTACTGATCGAGTGTCTCTTCGTTGAAGATCTTGCGTACAAACTTGTGGATCGCCATCTCCGGCCGTTGACGCGGTCCATAGACGGTGAAAAAGCGTAAGCACGCGATCTTCATTCCGTAGAGATGGTGATAGGTGTGGCAGATCACCTCACCGGCCTTCTTCGTCGCGGCATACGGTGAGATCGGTCGATCGACCGGATCGTCCTCCGCGAACGGCACCTTACGGTTGTTTCCGTAGACCGAACTTGAAGACCCGAACACGAACGTCTCGACACGGTGGTTGCGGCATGCCTCGAGGAGCTTGCTGGTCCCATCCACGTTCACCGAACAGTACTCAACCGGGTCCTCGATGGATGGGCGGACACCCGCCCGCGCGGCCAGATGGATGACCGCATCGAAGGACTTCTCCGCGAACAGTCGCTCCAGGGTGTCGGAGTCGCGGATGTCACCCTCGACCAACCGGTAGTCCGACGACTTCTGCGCCTTTTGGATGTAGCGACGTTTGATGGACTCCTCGTAGAACGGGTCGAAGTTGTCCAACACAACAACACGATCGTTCCGGGCCAGCAAGGCCTCGGCAAGATGGGAACCGATGAACCCCGCACCGCCTGTCACCAGGATTGTCTTCGATCGCGCCACGTCGCCCACTCCGTCTCGCCGCTAAAGCTTCTGGATCTTGCTTCGACCACCACGGACGTCCCGCGTCGCGTTGCGTGTATCGAGCACCTGTCTCGAGTGGCGTACGACGAATGCGTAGTCATAGCTGGTGTGATCCGTAATGATCACGACGATGTCCGCGGACTTGAGGTTCTTCTCGCTCAGCGCCGAACGTCGAATCGTGCCGTACTCCGGCAGGTCAATCTGCGGGACGAACGGGTCGTGGTACGAGAGTCGCGCCCCGCGCTCACCGAGGAGCTTCATGACGTCCACCGCGGGCGACTCGCGAGCATCGCCGGTATCGCGCTTATAGGTCGTTCCGACGATCATCACTCGCGCGCCATTCACCGACAGCTTCTTGTTGTTGAGCATGGAACTGATCCGTCGAACGACGACCGAGGGCATGTCGCCGTTGATCTCAGACGCGAGTTCGATGAATCGCGCCGAGTAGTTCAGCGTCTTCAGTTTCCACGACAGGTAGTGGGGGTCCAGCGGGATGCAGTGCCCGCCGATTCCGGGCCCCGGGAAGAACGGCATATAACCGAAGGGCTTCGTCGCCGCACCCTCGATGACCTCCCAGACGTCCACGCCGAGCTTCTCGCACATCAACGAGACTTCGTTGACCAGGGCGATGTTGACCGCACGGAAGGTGTTCTCCAGGAGCTTGATCATCTCCGCTGCCTCGGTCGAGGAGACCGTGTGCACGGTGTCGATGACCTGTCGATAGAGCAACGCAGCCACCTCGGTGCAGTCGGGGCTCGAGCCGCCGACGACCTTTGGTGTGTTGTGGGTCTTGAATGTCTCGTTTCCGGGATCGACTCGTTCCGGAGAGAAGGCCAGATAGAAATCGCGACCACCCTTTAGCTTCGACGTCTCCAGTGCTCCGCGGACCACTTCCTCGGTGGTTCCGGGGTAGGTCGTCGACTCGAGGATGATCAGTTGCCCGGCTCGCATCTCCCTGGAGATCTCCGACGTCGCCGCAACGATGTACGAGATGTCGGGGTCCTTGGTCTTACGGAGAGGTGTCGGGACGCAGATGATGATCGCGTCGAACTTCCCACAACCGCGGAAGGATGCCTTGGCCGTTAGCTTTCGCTTCTTGACCAGCCGGGCCACCTCGGCTCCGGGGACGTCCTGGACGTGACTCTTGCCGGCATTGATCCCCTTGACCTTGCTGGTATCGACGTCGATACCGGTCACGTGGAAACCGGCATCGGCAAACTCGACCGCCAGCGGTAGGCCCACATAGCCCATCCCGATGACGCCGATTCGTGCCTCACGGTTCTCGATTCTCTGCAGAAGCTTCTTTTTTTGCTGACTCATGTCGCTCTTTGTCGGACCGCTGGCACGACGCGATGGGCCACCCGTTTCCGGGGGACCTTCGGGGATCGGGACGGGTGAAATATAGAGAGGATCGGCGGCGAGTTCCAGCGTAGGCCGGTTGTCAGATCAATCCTCCGCCTGTTCGTCCTCGGACTTGATGCCTTTCTTCTGATAGCGGCGCATCAACCACCGTGCGAATTTACTGTCGTTTACGCCGGCGACAACCTGTTCGAGTCCGGTATGTAGCTGTCGCTCGTTGACCAGGGCCCCGAGCGTCCCCTGTCCGGTGTTCACCTTTTCCGTGATTTCGGCAGTATTCGAGAGGATTCGGCCCAGGTCGACCGCCAATTGCTCCGAATAGGCCTCGTCATAGACCAACTTCGAGATCAAACCGTTGCCGTTCTCGATCTGGGTGGTCATCCGCTTGAGAGAGGCCGATGCGGAGGCCAGGTCGTCAACGATCTGCCGACCCTTGCCGTCCTCCCGCAACATCTCACCGACCGCCCCCTCATCCAGGCTGATGCCGTTGACCAGCTTTGAGAGGCTCTCGATGGCCGTCCCCAGGTCGTCGATCTTGGTGGCGAAGGACTCGTCGTAGAGCAGACGGCCCACGAACCCCTCCCCCTTCAGGAGGTCCGCGGTGATGGCACGCAAGTTCTCCATCGAACCGGCCAGGGCATCGACACCGGAGCGACCGAACTCGGGATCCGTCATCATCTGCCCGATCAGCCCCTCGCCCGATTCCAGGGATTCCAAAAGGTTCTTGAGCGAGACGGTGATGTCGTTGAGATTCTCGGCGGCCACGGCGGCCTGCTGGAGAAGTTCGGGGTCCTGAACCGGCCGAATCTCACCACCTGCTGCCAGCAAGGGGCTGTCCGGGGTTCCCGGCACGATCTCTACAAATTTCTCTCCGGACAGAAGCTGGAGAATCCTGAGCGCGGCGCCGGAGTCCTCGCGGATCCGTCCCGAGAAGTCGGCATCGACGATCAGCCCGACACGGATTCCCGGCTCCGCCGCATCGGTCGAGAGCTTGATGTCGGAGACGCTACCGATCTGCACGCCTGCCATCTTGACGGGCGACCCGATGACGAGGCCATCGGTCGTGGGGAAACGGACAACGAAGGAGGTTCGTCCGCCAAAGAGACGTCGGCTATCGCCGATCGCCATCACGGAGACGGCCAGGACGATCAACGCCAGTGCCAGCATGGCACCGACCGACAGGTCACGCGTGCCGCTACGCGCCATATCCGCCTCCCTCGAGGAAATTCCTCAACACGGGCTCGCGGCAACTGCGAGCCTCTTCCACCGTACCATCGAAGTAGATCTTGCCCTCGTGCAGAAATGCGATCCGATCGCCCACCGCAAAGGCCGAATGGATGTCGTGAGTCACGACGACCGACGTGACGTTCAGGCGAGCCTGAAGACTGCGGATGAGTCGGTTGATCGCGTTGGCGGTGATCGGATCCAACCCCGTGGTCGGCTCGTCGTACAGGATCGCCTGCGGAGCCAGGGCGATCGCCCGCGCCAGCGCGACTCGTTTCCGCATCCCACCCGACAGGCTGGCCGGCATCTGCTTTTCGATGTCGGACAGTTCCACCAGCGTCAGGACCTCGCGGACGCGATCCAGGATCGCCGTCTCGTCACGCTGCGTATGTTCGCGGAGCGCGTAGGCGACGTTGTCCTCCACCGTCATCGAATCGAACAGCGCGCCGGCCTGAAACAACATCCCGACCTTCTTGCGTGTCTCGATCAGCTGCTCTTCGTCGAACTCCGTAATCTCCTGACCATCGACCCAGACCTCACCACTATCCGGACAGTGCAGACCGATGGCGTGTCGTAGAAGGACCGACTTGCCGCTACCCGAACCACCCATCACCACGACGGTCTGTCCGCGGCGGATATCGAGATCGACGCCGGCGAGGACCGGCGTTTGACCGAAGGACTTGTGGATCCCCTGATAGCGAATGAAGGCCTCGCTCATGGAAAGAGCACCAGGAACATCTTGGTCAGAAAGAAGTCCGAGATGATGACCGCGATCGACGACGTAACCACCGTGCTGGTGGTCGCCCGCCCGACGCCGTCGGCGCCACCACGTGCGTTCAGTCCGTTGTAGCAGGCGATCACACCGATGAAGAACGCGAAGAACACGGTCTTGCCGATACCGCTGACCAGGTCCTGCGGTCGGAGCGCCTCGAAGACGTGAGACATGTAGTAGACCCGCGACTGGCCGAGCTCGAAGACCGCCATCAGCAACCCACCGAACAGCGCCACCGCATCGGCGAGGATCGTAAGAACCGGTAGACCGAGAAGCAGCGCCCAGACTCGCGGCACGACCAGTTTCTTGACGGGACTCGCAGCAAGCGCCCGTAGGGCATCCACCTGCTCGGTGACTGCCATGGAGCCCAGCTCTGCGGTGATCCCCGCACCCACGCGACCGGCCACGACGAGGGCGGCCAGGACCGGCCCCAGCTCGCGAACGACGGACAGGGCCACGACATCGCCGACGAACGACTTGCCACCGTAGGCCGCCAGGGAATAGGCCGTCTGGATCGCCAGCACCATCCCCGTGAAGAGGAGCGTGATGTTGGTGATGGTGAGGGACTTCACACCCAGTTCGTGAAGTTGGTCGAGGAACAACCGGAAGCCGAAGGGACGCCGCACGCCCACGCGAAGCGCATCCCAACCCAGACGCGCCATCCCGCCTAGTTCCTCGAGATTGGAGCTCACGATATTCACGGGTTCCCACGCCCCCCGGGCTCCCGAGCGCCCATAGTCATCGCGTTCGATGGCTGGTGCAGCATAGGGTTCGGGTCCGTGGAAGGTCAACCCCGTCAGAACCATTGAACCCCGTTGCTATACTCAGCCCCTCTCGACACGGGGTAGCGATGGTTCGTGGATTTCTATCATGGCTCGTATTCCTCGTGGTCACACCGCTCTGTGCCATTCCCGGTGCCATCGTCAGTTCTTTCAACGGTGACAGCCACGGAACGATGCGGGCGGGTCGCGCGTGGGCTCGCGCGATGCTGTGGGTGACAGGGACGCGGGTCGTCTACCGGAACCTCGACCGGCTGACCTCGAACCAGCCCTGCATCTACGTCGTCAACCACGAGTCCTACCTCGATGTCTGGGTGCTCTTACGGGTCTTACCGCTGACGACACGTTTCGTTGCCAAGGCATCGTTGTTCCGCGTCCCGGCCATGGGCTGGGCCATGCGGGCAGCGGGGTTCATCCCGATTGACCGTGGCAACCGCAATCGCGCGATCCGCTCCCTCGATACGGCGATCGAGCGGATCAAGGCCGGGCGCAACGTCCTGTTGTTCCCCGAGGGTACCCGCAGTCGAAGCGGCGAACTGCAGCCGTTCAAGAAGGGACCCTTCCACCTGGCCATGCGTGCCGGCGTGTCGGTCGTTCCCGTCGTGATCCACGGAACCCATCGCATCATGCGCCCGGGGACGTGGAAGGTGCGTTCCGGCGTCGCGACGGTTCAGGTTCTCGAACCGGTCGATATCTCTTCGTTCGACGCCGACGGTCACAACGGCCTTCGCAAGTCGGTCCGCGCGCAATTCGTCGACGCCCTGGCGGATGTCGCGGGATGACCCGCAGGACACTCGTGACACGACTGCGGGGTCGCTGTAAGCGCAACCCGTTGCTGCGACAGCTGTCGAAGATCGCCGTCGACCAGGCGATCGATCTCTACTGGGTCGGTGGCGGGATCCGTGACGCGGCGATGGGTCGCGCCTCCGGCGACCTCGATCTACTGGTCACGACCGGTTCTCGTCGCCTCGTCGGCATCCTGCAATCGACCTGGGACACCCGCGGGTTCTCGTTTCGCAAACGCGGCGTCACGACGTGGCGTTTCGCCGTCGACGACGGCACGGTCGACCTGGTCCTGGCCGAGCGTCGCGGGCTCGACGGGGATCTGACCCGGCGCGAACTGACGATCAACGCGATGGCCTTCTCGTTGCGGGAGCAGACGTTCCACGACCCCCACGGCGGTCTCGCGGATCTGCGGCGTAAACGCCTGCGAACCATCGATGCGAAACGCTTTCGAGAGGATCCCGTGCGTGCACTGCGTCTGGCGCGCTTCCACGGGACGCTACCGACCTTCAATGCCACGGTCGAGACACGTCGCGCGGCAGGCGCCCAGAAACGTGCCCTCGGTCGTGCCTCGCCGGAGCGGATCCGCGATGAGCTTCAGAAGTTGCTTCTGTCCCGGCGCCCCGATCGCGGGCTGGCGGTGATCGAAGAGCTCGGATTGTTGCCCGCCGTGCTTCCCGAACTCGTCCCACTTCAGTCCTGCGTTGCAGGCGAAGGGCGTCCGGACGTCTGGAGTCACACGCTGCAGACTTTACGCGAGACCTGTCGGCGCACCCCGTTGCCCGGGGTCTCGAAGTCCATGGATGCCGCTTCGACGGCCCTCCTGCGTTGGAGCCTCCTGCTTCACGACATCGCCAAGCCTGCCACCCTGGGCGTCAAGAAGGACGGCAGCCCCAGTTTTCACGGGCACGAGGTTCTCGGCGAGAAGATGGCCGACGCCTGCCTCAGAAGACTCCACGCGTCCAGGGACCTGCGCCGCGATGTCGGCAAACTGATCCGCTGGCACCTTCGTCCGGGTCACCTGGCCGATGGCCCACCGTCAAGGCGCGGCCTGCGTCGGTTGGCGCACGAAGCCGGACCCCTCTTACCGATCCTGTGTGCCCACGCCGCAGCCGACGCCCGGGGCTCCGGTTCGCCCGATCCCACAGAACGTATGGAGCGACTGGAGTCGACCCTGGCGGCGCTGCTCGAGACGGCACAGTCGCTAAGGAAGCGTCCCCTGTTGCGACCCGTCACGGGTAACGACGTGATGAAACTCTGTGACGTCGATGCCGGCGAGGATGTGGGGCGGATCCTACGCGAGGTCGAGGAGCGTGTACTGGAGGGGCGAATCGTCAACCGACGTCAGGCCCTGGCCTACCTACGGACCCGAAAGACGGCGCCCTAGCGACGCCCGACAATCCGTCCATACAGCGTCCGCATCTCGTGCGGTCTCGGGATGCCGACGTGGGTCCAGAGCCCGGCGACCCAACGTGTCGTCAGCCACATCGCCAGGTTGTGAACGATGATGCCGACACAGGCCACCGTCGCGATACCGACGGTTCCGTAGTGATCGCGAACCAACAGCGCGCTGGTTACCATGCCGACGCCGACCACCAGGGTGATCCCCATCAGGTAACGCTGGTGCCCGGTCATGCCGAGGGTGATGCCACAACTCCCCGTCAGGACATTGACGAGTCGACCGGCAGAGAGCAACGCCAGGATCGTGGCACCCTCGGCGAAACGTGGCTCGTAGACCAGCGAGAGCACGGTCCCGCCGGCAAAGATGAACGTCGCCAGTACCAGGAACGCCGGCAACCCCGCAAAGGTCGCCGTCGCGCGAAGGACGCGCTGGAGTTGCTCCCGCTCTCCCCTCGCGTAAAGATCGGCGATAAATGGCGGCACCACCAGATTCACGAGGGTCAGGGACATGGATACCACGGTGACCAGCCGGGCGGCCGCCCCGTAGACGCCGACCTGGTCCTCGCTGAAGAAGGCGCCCATGACCCAGAGATCGAACTGGGTCAGGACTAATGCCGTCAGCCCGGTCACCCACATCGGTGTCGAGACTCCAAGAATCTCCCGGACTCCCATGGTCCCGCCGACCGGCAGACGTGAGATGCGGATGGCGAGCAACGTAACGCTGATCAGTAGGCTGAACGCCGTCGCCGCGGAGATCATGTAGACGGCGTCAATCAACTGAAGCGAGCCACTCGTATGTGAAACGTAGAACAGCAGCGCCAGAAACAACACCCGGGCAATGGTGCCGCCAAAGACCGTTGCCAACCGGATGTCCTTGAGCCCGCGAAATGCCTCGGAGACGAAGACCTGAATCGCACGCAGAACGGCCCAGATGGCGACCGCGCCCATCGCCGCCGCCAACGTCGATGAATTCCACACTGATCGGGCCAACCAACTTCCGCCCCCGAACGCGAGGATGCTTCCGATGACCAAACAGCCGACGAACAGAAGTTGCGCGCATCGCACGACCACACGGCGGGCCTTCTCCGGTCGTCCCGTGCCGATGAATTCGGCGACGAAGCGGACGACGGCCATGTGCAGCCCGACCTGAGCCAGCATCGCGCCACCGGTGATCGTCGTGTAGGCCAGCATGTAGGCGCCGAAGTGATCGTCGCTGAGGAGACGGGCCAACAAACCGAGAGCCAACAGCTCCGAACCGGCGGTGACGAACTTCCCCGCCAGCGCCCATGCGCCACCGGCCAGCAGCCGCTTGAGGAGCGTCTCAGCCATTCGCATCGAGGTCCACGTTGAAGTCCCGCAGCACCCGCAGCGCCAGAGCCCGCGACGCCTCACCCTGCGGCACATCGTGACCGAGGGTCTCGTCGATCCAACCGGCGACCGGGATGCCGAACCCGGACTTCGGTCGATTCCAGATCTCCGCCGGGAGCTCGGGCGCGACCCGACGCACGACCGCGGACTTGCCGTGGCTCTGTGCCGGTTCGAAGTGGGCGGCGTCGAAGCGATCCCGCAGGACCGCGTCCACCAACGGGACACGCAGCTCCAGCGAGTGGGCCATCGACGCCCAGTCGGAATCGCGGAGCAATTGGTTACGCATGTACTGCGTCGTCTCCATCACATGAACCGCGCGCCAGACACCCTCTTGTGCCACGACGTCGTCGTCGAGGAACTTCCCGGCATCCTGCAGCGGCGAATAGTTTGCCAGCGCGTCCGCGGCCGCGCTCGTCCCGAGCAGCCTGGGCAGCTCCTCGGGAAGGAACAGTCCCCGTCGCAGGAAGTAGGCGCCGGGAAGCGTGGGGCCGTAGCGCAACAGGCCACGAAGCTTCGGTCGTCCACCGCTCAGCGACGCCAACCGAGGCCAGATTGACGACAGTCCGGGAACACTCGCCAGTCGCTGGCTTCGTCTCTGCCATCGCGGCACATCACTGAACGAGTCGTAGCTCCCCATCAACTCATCTCCGCCTAGACCGGAGAGGACGACCTTGAAACCAGCCTCGCGGACGGCGTGGGAGACCATGTAGGTGTTGAACCCGTCGATCGTGGGTTGATCCATCGCCCGGCGCGCGTCGGAATACAACGCCAGAAAATCCTGCTTGCCCACACGACGCTCGATATGTTTCGTCCCGAGGCTCTCGGCGATCTGCCTGGCCAACGGCGCCTCATCCCGCTCGGTGTCGGCAAACTCGTCGAACTGCAAGGTGAAGGTCGTCAGCCCCTCGGGAGCTTTTCGTCGCGCGAGGGCTGCCAGAAGGCTCGAGTCCAGACCACTCGATAGAAAGACGGCCACCGGCACGTCCGACTCCAGATGATCGCCGACACACTCTTCGAGGGTCGCCTCCAGAGTCGAGTCGTCGGGACGAGGTGGACGGGTCAGGTCGTAGTACGGGACGGGATCTCCCACACGACCGTCGGTCGCGAGGAGGTAGTGACCTGCGGGCACGGCCCGCACCGATCGGTAGAGCGTCCGGGGCTCGGGCACGCTCCCCCACATCAGGAACCCGGCCACCGAGGTCGGGTCCACGGTGGCGTCGACCGCACCGCCGGCGAGCAGTGCCTTGACCTGCGAGGCGAACCTCAGATGGCGCCCGTCGTCTGCGATATAGAGCGGCTTGATCCCCAGCGGGTCCCGAGCCAGGAAGAGAGAGCGCTCGCGCCGATCCCAGATCGCGATCGTGAACATCCCCCGGAGCCGCGGCAGCATGGCTGCCCCGTGACGGGCATAGAGTTCGAGGAGGACCTCGGTGTCGCAGTGGGATCGAAAATTCGCACCGTCGCGGATGAGGGCCTCACGAAGACGACGGTAGTTGTAGATCTCGCCGTTGAAGACCAACGTGTAACGACCGTCGGCGCTTTTCATGGGCTGGGCACCGGCGTCGGACAGATCGATGATCGCCAGTCGTCGGTGACCGAGACCGACGTGGCCGTTCTCATCGAGCCACAGCCCCGATCCGTCGGGCCCACGGAGCGCCATGGACTCACGCGTGAGCAGCAGTTCTTCCCGTGAGACCGGCGTCGCACCGGCATCGAATCGAACGATTCCATTGATACCGCACATCGGAAGCTACTCGGTCTTCGTGTATCCGTAGCGTTCCATCATCGCGCCACAGATCTCCTGGAACTGCTCTTTCCGCTGGCTGGACCAATCAGACCACGGGGGCAGCGGAGCGATCTCGGGCATGATCGCGTTGCCACGGATCCAGCGTCGCAACCGATTCTTGACGCGATACTGCCGACTCGTGTTGCTCGGTCGTTTGACCTCGCGCTCCCAGGTCGCCTGCCCCACCTCGACGCCGGTCGGCTGCAGTACCTGTGTGCGAAAGACCTCGTAGTCTTTGAGCAGGTCCTCGAATCGAACGGGGCGATCGACCCTGGACTCGATGAATTCGTTGGTGTGACGCCAGGACCAGCAAAGACGCTGAAAACGATCCATGCTGCTCCAGCGTTCTGCGAATGGATCGTCGTTGCCGGGTACGATCGGCCCCTCAAGCTCGTAGGAGGTGTAGGCCGGTCGGGTCCACACGGAGCGCACGTACGCGCGCCCGTCGCGAACGAGATGGATGAAGGTCGGATCGAACCGACGACGCAACCAATCGATCTGGAACCGAAGGAGCGAGTTGGTCTCGCCGTAGATCGGCACGTCGCCTGCGGCGGCCAGCAGCGGGCGGAATCGCTCCTCCAACGCGTCGTCCAGCGCGCGGTTGTCGGGGCTGACGTTTCTCAACATGTGCAGACGCGGATCCCAGGCACTGGGTTCGTGATGGACGACGGCACGGGGGTCGCTCTGAAGCAATGCGGAAAGGAAGTGCGTTCCCGACCGACCCATCGCGACGATGAAGAAAAACCGCATGCGGCCCCGCATCCCGTGCTCAGTCCAACTCGGCGATGGCCTCCGCCAGCAAGACTCGGACGGGATCTTCCAGCGTTCCCGGAACCGCAATCAGACCACGGAATAACGGGTGACGACGATTAAAGATGGGCTCTTCCCCCTCCACGGTCCACACCGCGCCGCCGGCGGCAAGCACCAGGGCCGTTCCGCCGGCCACATCCCACTCGTGTTTCGGGACCAGCGTCCAGGTCGCGTCGGCCCTTCCTGCGGCCACCAGGGCCATCTTGTAGGCCACGGAGCCGGTGGGCTCGACCTTGATCGGTCCGGCGTTCCAACGATCCCATTGACCGCGACGGACCTCGCTGCGGCTGGCGAGGACCGTGATCCCGTCGACGTCTGCGTGGGGACGGACGGTCGTCTTCTGGCCGTTGGTCAGGACACCGGTCTCCAAGGATCCAATCACCGTCAGGTCGTGAGACGGCACGGCGATGCCACCCGCCACGGCGCGACCGTTCTCCACCAGACCGATGGAGATGCACCACTCCGCTATCCCGGCGACGAACTCCCGGGTGCCGTCCAGAGGATCGACGACCCAGACCCGTTCCTTGCCCAGACGCTCCTCGGAGTCGACGGTCTCCTCCGACAGCCAGCCCTCCCCGTCACGGGGAAGGGTCTCGAGTAGGCAATCGTTGATGGAGGTGTCGGCCTCGGTCACCGGATCGTTTCCGGACTTGACTCGATGCTCGATCTCCCCCGGTGTAAAACGGGAGACGACGGCGCAGGCACGGGCCAGCGCGGCCTCGATCCGCTTCAGGTCATCGGTCCGTGACATCAGTCCTGACTCGGGACGCCGACGTACCCTTCTCGCTCGAGATGCAAGAGAATCTGATTGGCGGCCTCTTCCGGCGTGTGGTCGGTGGTGAGGATCACCACATCGGCATCCTTGGGCTCCTCGTAGGGGTCGGAGATTCCGGTGAACTCCTTGATCAGCCCTGCACGCGCCTTGGCGTAGAGTCCCTTGCGATCCCGCTGTTCACAGACCTCGATCGGTGTCTCCGCGTAGACGAGGATGAATCCGCCCAGTGGCTCGATCATCTCCCGCACTTCCCGACGAAGTTCGTCGTACGGTGCGATGGGAGCACAGACGGCGATCCCGCCATTCTTCGTGATCTCCGACGCGACGTAACCGATGCGACGGATATTGATGTTGCGATGCTCCTTCGAGAAGCCCAGCTCCGACGAGAGGTTCGTGCGGACGATATCGCCGTCCAGCAGCGTGACCGGTCGGCCACCCATCTCGAGGAACTTCACCAGGAGGACGTTGGCGATAGTCGACTTGCCGGCGCCGGACAGCCCGCTGAAGAAAACCGTGAAGCCCTGTTTGGCCCGTGGAGGATGACGCTGCTGCAACGCGGCAGCGACATCGGGGAACGTAAACCACTCGGGAATCTCACGTCCCTCGGCCAGACGCTGACGCAACTCCGTGCCGGAGATGTTCAGAACCCTCGCCCCCTCCGGGACCTCATCGATCGGATAGTAGGCCGCGTGGTCCTCCGAATAGACCATCAGCTTGAACGGCACCATCGCGACGCCGATCTCTTCCGCGTGCTTCTGCATCATCTCCTGGGCGTCGTAGGGCCCATAGAACGGCTCGCCCTTCGAATCGTTGCCGGGGCCGGCGTGATCCCGACCGACGATCAGATGGGTGCAGCCGAAGTTCTTGCGGATGATCGCGTGCCAGACGGCCTCGCGAGGCCCACCCATGCGCATCGCCAGGGGCAACAGCGAGAGCCGGGCGGTCTGGGCCGGGTAGCGTTTGAGGATCGCCTCGTAGCAACCGACACGGGTGTAATGATCCAGGTCACCGGGCTTGGTCAGACCGACGACCGGATGGACGAGCAGGTTGGCCTCGACCTCCTTGGCCGCACGCAGCGTCAGCTCGTGATGGGCACGATGCATCGGGTTGCGGGTCTGGAAGGCGACGATCTTCTTCCAACCCATCTTTGCGAACTCGCGACGAACATCTGCCGGACTCTCGCGCAGGGTGCGGAAGTCGTAGTGGGCCGGTAACTGGATTCCCTCCAGTCGGCCACCGACGTAGTGACTGTTGGATCGATTTAGCAGATGATCGACGGCGGGGTGCTTGATGTCCGTCGAACCGAACACCGCGTTGGCCTCGGCCTTCAGGTCCGGTTGCCAGACCTCTTCGACGTGTAACACTGCCAGCATGACGCCTTCCGGGTCACGCAGCGCCACACGACCGCCAACCTCGAGGGAGTTGGCGAAGGACTCGTCGACGTCCATCGTGATGGGCATCGGCCAGAGAGTCCCGTCGGCGAGACGCATCTCCTTGCAGACCGAATCGTAGTCCTTGCGCGTCATGAATCCGCGCAGCGGCGAGAATGCGCCGTTCAGCAGAAGTTCGAGATCGCAGATCTGACGCGCGGTCAGATCCCACGACGGCCAGTCCTTCGAAGATTCCTTGAGTTGGTTTCCGGCGGCGGCGTCGACGACGAGGTCGACCAACTCTCCTCCGTGCGGTTTGATGAGATGTTCCACGACGTAGCAAGCTCCTTTGTCGCAACCGAGTTCATCCCGGCGCGCCGATCGTTACGCAAGGCGTTTTGTACGTGTTTCGGGGAGGGCGAAGCACTCTAGTAGTCCACCCCGACACTGTCAACGGCAGGTCGTTCTTATCCGCTCCCCATCGATGCCTCGTACCACGCGGAGGTACGGGCGAGCCCGTCGTCGAGTCCGACACGGGCCTCGAAACCGAACCCGTCCCGGGCCCGTCGTGTGTCGAGACAGACCCGCGGCTGCCCGTCGGGTTTGCTGGCGTCCCACTCGAACCGTCCGGTGAATCCGACGGCGTGTCCGATCCGCTCGGTCAGGTCGCGGATCGAGGTCTCCTGCCCCGAACCCAGGTTCACCGGCTCCGGCCCGTCGTAGAGCGCCGCGGCACGGACGATTCCGACAGCGCAATCGTCCACGTAGAGAAACTCCCGGGTGGCCACGCCGGTTCCCCAGCAGGTGACGACGTCACGGCCGGCGTCGCGCGCCTCGCTACATCGACGGATCAACGCCGGGATCACGTGGGACGTCTCGGGATCGAAGTTGTCGTGAGGCCCGTAGAGGTTGACCGGCATCAGATAGATGCCGTCCATCCCGTACTGTCGGCGATAGGCCTGGAGTTGCACGAGAAGCAGCTTCTTGGCCAGACCGTAGGGCGCGGTGGTCTCCGCCGGATAACCCTCCCAGAGGTCTTCCTCCCGAAAGGGAACCGCGGTCTGTGCGGGATACGAGCAGATCGAGCCGACGCAGACGAACCGACCGACTCCCCTTCGGCGGGCGCGTTCGATCAGCAGAGCGCCCATCATCAGGTTGTCGTAGAGGAACGCGCCAGGATTTGCGTCGTGCGCTCCGATCCCTCCGACCCGTGCGGCCAGATGAATGATGAGGTCCGGTTGAGCGTCCGCGAGGAAGCGGTCGACACCTTCCTCGGTGGTCAGGTCGTAATCGGCGCTCCGCGGCACGAAGGGAGGCGGGCAACCGTGACGTGTGAGCTCCGCGACGACGGCCCGGCCGAGGAAACCTGCCCCTCCGGTCACGGCGATCCGCCGTCCGGTGAGCGCGTTGAGTTCGGTCATCGGATCCCCCGCTTCGGTCACGTCGTGAATCTATCGACGATCGTCTCTAATTCAACCCCAAAAACCAGCGGATCTCACGTTCGACCTCGGCCCGGGCCGCGGCTCGACTGGATTCGGGAAGACGACGCTCGATTTCGCGCTGCCAGGTCTCCCGGTAGCGGGCGATCAGGGTCGACAGATCCGTATCCATGGGCCAGATCCGCTGCCCGGAGAGATCCCGCGAGGACTGCCGGTAACGGACGAGCGTCGCCCGATCGAGGGTCAGGCGTCCGTGTTGGACCCGCTCGTGCTCTCGGCTTCCAGCGGGGACCGCCGCCTCGGCGGCATTCCAGAGGGTTGCCGCACGCTCGAGGAACCGGTGATCGATCGCCGTAAACGCTTCGGTCGGTGCCCGGTAGCGGATCTCCCCCCGTTGCCGTCGAGCCACGCGGCTCTGAAGACGGAGATAACGTCGCACGAGAGGGGCGGCGTCGCCGTAGAACCCATCGGTAAACTCCCGCACCAGAACGCGGTAGCTGCGATCGGGATCCACCATCCATTGCGCCAGCAACCAACGGGAGAGATCTCGCAGGTCGTCGGCCAGTGGGTCGTCGTGTTGGTAGTAGATGCCCTGCACTCCGACCCGCTCGTACAACCTCAGATCCCGCTGCATGCGACGCAGCCGCGGGAACGGCATGTCGCCATGGCTTCCGTAGTGGACGGCGTAGTCCCAGACCCAGAGCGTCTCCGCAAGCTGAGACCAACGCTGCAGCTGCTGTAGGTGTTCACGGTTGCGTGGGTGCTGCAACGGGCGGGCGAAGTCACGATGCTTGAGTGTGGAGTGACGCAGAATGACGTTAGGTGGGATGGTCGCTTCCGCCGGCGGGCCGGCGGAGTATCCGTAGGCCAGCGTTTCGATCTGCAGCTCCGGGACCCGAGAAGCGATCTCGCCGACAAAATCCAGGATTGCGCCGGACTTCCCACCAGCCCGGGCCTCCAGTTCCTGACACGGCACACACTCGCACGCCCCGTTCCAGTCGTTCTGCGAGACACTGTAGATGCGTGGTGCGAGCGCCAGGTTGGACTGTAGCCGCGCGACGATCCGGTCTCGCAACGCCTCGTCGGAGAGGCAGAGCTGTCCACCGTCGTGGAACCGTCGCCCATCGTGCTCCGAGAACCACTCCGGGTGATGATCGAAGACCGATTCCGGTTGGATCCACTTGTAGAACGTGTGGGTGTAGCCCGGAGATCCGAACTGCCAGTTCGGTGCCAGCGCGCGATCGAGCTTCGTGAAATGCCCGTTCAGGCCGCTGCGTGCGGCGAAGATCGGATCGTCCAACCCATCGAAGAGATCCCGCATCGGAAACGCGGGCCGACCGCCCCACTCCCCTTCACGGACCTGCAGCCGATCGTGGTGCGGAATCTTCGTGTCCCACGGCGTCCACCAGCGAACACCGACGACGTCCTCGAGGAAACGATGGACGGCGTAAAGGGTCCCGCGTGGTGCCCCTCCGAACAGATGAAGCTGCCCATCGACGACCCGCCGTCTCCACGTTTCCGCAGGGAGCTCGTCGTCCGTCCCGCCGATGTGGATCGTCCCGTCCCCGCCGGCCGTGACCCGCCACTCCGCGTCCGTGGCCAATTCGAGATGCAGGCGGAGCTCGTCTGCGGCGTAGCGTTCCTCATCGCTTGGGAGGTCAGGGACGACGATCGTGTTCCGCGGCTGCCCGTCGAACAGGACGACGGACTGACCGACGGCGATTCCGGACGCTAGCAACGACAGGGCGAGAACAGACACACCCTGTCGCAGGCCTCTCACGGGTTCGTGTCCGGTAGCTCGCTCCAGGGTGCCAGTTGCTTCCACTCCGCTGCGTCGTGCCGATGCGGTTTGTTGGCGGGATGGATGGTCGACAGGTCGAACTCCGGCAGTTCCATCTCCAACGCGTCGTAGACCTTCCCCAGCGTCGCCAGTGGATCGTCGCAGAACGCGTCGAAGTTCAACGAGACGAAGCGTCGCCCGTAGATCCGGCGTCCGTCCTGCTCCACCTTGTTGAAACAGTGGTGCCAGTAGACCATCAGCCGCCCGACGGCAGGCAAGGCGTAGACCGTCGCGGGGTCGATGCCGGATTCCGCCAGGCGATGGGCGAACAGCGAGTCGGTCGTCTTGCCGATGATCTTCTCGAACTGCCACCCGTTGTACTTGCCGTCACGGGTAAAGAAGTGCCGCTTGTCCAACCAGCGACGGATCCCGGCGAAGCGCCCCGTGCGCCGGGGAAGCATATGGGAAGTCGCATGACTCGCGGGGTGGCGGTAGAGATGCACGAAGACGGCGTCGGGTGCTTCGTCGTGCAGATCCTGAATCTTGTACTGGCAGCGGGTCGTGTCGAACATCATCTGTTCGCCCTCGTCCGCCAGGAATCGTAACCAGTTTCGCTGACGGTCACTGAACCCCGAGCGCAATTCCTCGTTGGCACCGATCGGCGTGAAGCGCTCCCAGAACGCGACCCCGTCTCGCTGCAGGAGTCGGTGGAACTCTTGCGGGTTGTAGATCAGCTTCGTGCTTGGCAGGTACTGGAGTTGCTGACTGAACGGCTCGTCGAAACAGGTCAGACGAGCATCCTGCCGCAGCGTTCGCCAGAAGATCGTCGTCCCCGAACGCCTGAGCCCCTGGACGATCAGCTTGATCGCCATCGTCCCGCTAACCTTCCTTACGGAGGAAGGCCTTCCCCACGACCAGCACGTCCATCTTTGTGCGCGTAAAGCAATCGATGGCGTGCCCCGGTTCGTTGACCACCGGCTCGTTCTCGTTGAACGAGGTGTTAAGAACGATCGGCGTTCCGGTCTTCTCGCCGAAAGTCGAGATCAGTCGGTGGTACAAAGGGTTCTCTTCCCTGGCGACCGTCTGCAGGCGACCGGTGCCGTCCTCGTGGGTCACCGCGGGAATCTCGGCACGCTTCTCCGGCCGGATCATGTAGACCTGCTGCATGTAGGGCACCGGGTACGAATCCTCGAAGTACTCGCCGGAGCGCTCCGCCAGAATCGACGGGGCGAAGGGACGGAAGTTCTCACGACGCTTGATCCGCTCGTTGAGAATCTCCTTCATGTCGGGGCGACGCGGGTCGACCACGATCGACCGGTTCCCGAGGGCCCGCGGCCCCCACTCGCTACGTCCCTGGAACCAGCCCACGACCTCGCCCTCGACGATCCGCGAGACGGTTCGATCGCAGAGCGCCTGTTCGTCATCGATCCACTCGTATGGCAGCCCGGCCGCATCCAGATCGGCACGGATCCGTGCATCGCTGTATTCCGGCCCGAGATACGCGTTGGGCAGAACGTAGTTGCGTGGCTGACCCAGCTCGACGTTCCAGACCCAGTACGCGGCACCCACCGCCGTCCCGGCGTCCCCGGCGGCCGGGTGGATGTGCATGTCGCGAAACGGTGTGTGCTCGAAGATCTTGCCGTTGGCCACCGAATTGTACGAGCAGCCACCGGCCAGACAGACCCGCGAACTCCCGGTGGATTTGGCCAGATGGTTGAGCGTGTGGAAATAGACGACCTCCGCCATCGCCTGAACCGAGCGGGCGATGTTGAGGTGCTTCGTTTCGAGGGGCTCGTCCTTCTGTCGTGCGGGACCGAAGCGTCGGGCCCAGGCGTCGGTGAACACGGCACCCAGCTGGGGCGAACCGTTCTCCCACTGCATCTCCGCGCCCTTGGAGTGATGATTGAAGAAGTCCAGATCGAGATCGAACTTCCCGTTGTCCTTGAGTCGGATGATCTCGTGGAACGCGTCGAGATACTCGGGCTCGCCGTAGGGCGCCAGCCCCATCACCTTGTACTCGTCACCGTAATACGGAAAGCCGATGTACTGCGTCGCCGCCGTGTAAAACTGACCCATCGAATGGGGAAACTCGATCCACTGGTCGACATCGATGCGACTGCCCTTGCCGTGACCCCACATCGTGGAGACGAAGTCTCCCATGCCGTCGATGGTCAGGCAGGCCGCCTCGTCGAAGGGCGAGAGCAGGAACGACGACGCCATGTGAGCACGATGGTGTTCGACGTTGTGCATCGTCGCCTTGATCTGCGACGGGTCGACTTCCAGCGCCTCGGCTAACGTGCTGCGCAGATCTCGCACCTTGCCCATGTTGGCCAGACGATCCTTGATCTTGGCAAACGACGGGCGACTCTGAACCGCAAACAACACTTTCTTGTGGAGATGAGCCGAGGGGTTCCGACCGATCGCGATGTGTTCGATGTCGGAGATCTTCAATCCGGCGTAGTCGAGACAGAACTGGATCGCCTCGGACGGGAATCCGGCCCAGTGCTTGATCCGACGGATCCGCTCTTCCTCGATGGCGGCAACCAGTTTGCCGTCGACTACGAGACACGCAGCAGAATCACCGTGATAGGCATTGATGCCCAGGATGTACACAACGGACTCCTCAGTCAGGGTGCGACGGGTTCCAATATCCGAAGTAATTCCGTGGAATCAATAGCAAATTCCCATCAGAAGAGCTTGAGGATCAACAGAAACAGCTCGGATTCGCCCTCGAGCTCCGGGATGTCGGATTTCAGGGCATAGCCGTAATTCAGGTTGATGACGGTCTTCCAGGGTCCCACCGTGTTGGCCTGGAGACGCACACCGGTGAACGACTGGCTCCCGAGGTCCAGCGCTTTCTCCTCGACACTGGCGTTCTCCACGAGGGCGTCGAGCTGGACGACGTCGAACAGGTTGAAGGCGTATCCGGTCCGGACGATGACTCCGCGATCGAACCGCACGCCGCTGCCGGCAAATCCCGCCAGCCGATCGGCGCCGAGAAGGCTGAACTGAAACTTCGAGAACCGATCCAGGTCCTCGCCTTCCAGGAAACTCGCCGCGACACGGAGCTTCTGAAACTTTGCCAGGTACCACTCCTTGAACGCGGAGACCCGCCAGCGCATGAACGAGTCAAACACCTCCTCCGGTGCTCCAGGGATATAAGCCTCCGTCATCGGGTCATAGACGAGGTAGGTGTCGTTGCCGATATCGAAGAGACCGAACTCCTCCCACTCGGAACGACTGGCCCGCGTCACGTTGGCGGTCAGCGACCAGCCTCGCCGGTTGTACTCGGCATCGAGCGCGGTAGCGATCAGCGTGTGGTCCTGCGGAAGTCGGTATTCCAGATCAACCGGGTTCATCGGATCCATCCGCAGATCGTCAAAGAGACGCTCGGTGTCCTTGTCGTCGAAGTAGCTCCAGGCCCGCGCCGAACCGATCAGGTTGGCCTTGAAGAACGAACCGAACGGCCTCGAGACCCGGACCGCCAGACTCTGGGAGCGTCGCTCGATGGTCTCGAATACAAGCTCGTCGTCACCGGCGAATCTCTCGTCGGATCCCTTCAGGGCCGAGAGTGTCGCATCGACGGTGATGTCGAACTTGCTGCCCCAGACATTCGGCTTGGAGCCGTTTGCGAACGCCAGCACACCGGCGAACAGCACGTTGAACTGGATGTCCTTGTGGAACAGGTCGTAGTTGAAATAGCTGACGCCGGCCAGCGGCGTGAACCCGTCGCTGGAGCCGTCCTTGAACGCACCGGCCGCGGCGAAGATCGCACTACGATTCACTTCGGTCTTGACGGTGCGGGTCCCGTCCTCCTCCCGCTGGAGATAGCGGAAGCCGTCGTCGGTGTCCCGCAACATCTGGTTGTCGGAGGCATAAGATGCCGCACGCCGGGCCTCGAACTCCTCGACCGTCGGGTTCAGGTCGTATTCGAGAAACTCGACGTCCCGCAGGACGACGAAGTTCCGTCCGGTGGCGGACCAGATCTGCTGCCCCTCGATCCTGGACAGCATGCGATAGGGACGACCCTCGCGGTCCGTCGAGATGTCGAAGAGATCCACCTCCTCGTTGGAGAGGACCGGCGATGTGAGGTTGGTCTGGATGGCGTTGGCCTTGACCCGCTCGAAGGTCTCGGTATCGATCCAGAGTTTTCCCCGGTAGAGACTCTGGTCGGCAAGCTCGGGGATCGGCTCGAACGCCAGCACGTAGGCCTTACGCCCATCCACCCGATCCAGCCCCGCGCGACGATAGGCGTACGTTCGATCCAGCGTGAGATCCAACGGTAGCGTCAGAACCTTCTCCGGCTGGAAGAACGGAATCTCGGGGATGTTCTTCCAACGAACCTTCGTCCCGTTGACGAAGTACTCGGTCTGCTCCCACTCGACCTGGGAGCCACGCTCCCAGTAGTAGACACTCTCGATGGAAAGATCGAAGCTGCCGCCCGTTCCGAGCTTGAAGTGAAAGTCGGTGCGGGCCTTGCCGGTCCAGCGATCGAGACGATCGTCCTGCTCACGCTGAACTTGCTGGTAGCGGGCGATGATCTCCTCGGCCGTCAGGTCCCGGCTACCGGTCCGCTGGATTTCCTGAGACGGCGCCTCCAGCCCACCGGCACCCTTCACGTAGCGGACCAGGAGTGGAGCCGGTCCCCGGGGAACGACGATGGCCCGACTCCCGCCAACGGAGACGCTGCGTAGGCTTCGATCGGCGTCGGCATGCAGGTCCAGCAGCTTCGGGTTTCGAAGTCGCTTCGTATCGATCACCAGCCGATCGGTCGGAAACTCCGCCGTGTCTCCCGGCGCGCGAAAGACGACCAACGTCGAGAAATCTGCGTCGTTGAAGAACCGCGCCAACGCCAACCCACCGGGTAGCGGCTGCCCGTCTCCATCGCTCACCGAGAGTTGGCCCAGAGGTGCCGGGGCGTAGCCTTCGGACACCCTCCGATGAACACCGAGGAGCCACCGGAGTTGCTCCGTGTCACCGGCTCCCATCCGGGCTACGCCACGGTCGGCGCCTAACGCCAGAGCCTCGACCGCAGCCGCCGGTGCGTCCCATGGATCGGAGCCGGGCGAGACGATGGCCCACAGACGACTCGCGGGCGGATGTTGTAACTGGGCCTGGCGAGCGCGGCCTAACCACGCCCGCCGATCGTCGGCCCTAGCGTCGCCCGCAATTGAGATCGGTAGGACATCGACATACGCCGCGACATCCAGATTCCAGAGTCGTTCCTGCCAGTCCAGTCGCCGGCCGGTCAACGTCGCCTGGACGATGGACGGAGCGCGGTCGTCCCCCGCGGCCGCGGCGCGAAGGGCAACCGCGCTGTCTTTCAGGAGGAACGCGTAGTCCTCCGCGTTCGTCGCGTCGCTCTCGCCGGTGGATCCGTGAATCTGGTAGTGATCGACCCATGTGCCCAGTTCCCGATGGGCGGCGCGAACGAAGCGCCGCCAGGACTCGATGGCGCCTTCGGCCGAGATGTCCGGATCGCCGTCAAGCACCAGGACAGTCTCGAGCCCACGATCGGACGCCGTCGTCAGACGACGTCGGGCTTCGTCCCAGCCGTCGTCTTCCCAACGTGCGGTGACGAAAACCAACGGTGGGACCGAACCCGCCACGGCGGACGCCGGGAGTAGTTCCGGCGGCCCGAGATAACCCAGGCCGCGATGGACCTCGTTTTGCGCCCCTACGGTGGACACGGCGACGAGGATCAGCAAGAGACCGCCAAGCAATTGAGACGCTTTCATGCATTCATTGTCGAGTCCTCACCCTTGCGTGTCAATCGGCTTGCCGTCTGCCCTCACCACTGACAGACTGGCGACACGGCTATGAAAACCTCCGCATCGGTGGTGACCCTGACGACGGACTTCGGTCTGGCGGATCCGTACGTCGGTCAGATGAAGGCCACGCTCTGTGGGCTCGCCCCGACGACACCGATCGTCGATCTGTGTCACGAGCTTCCGTCTCATGACATTCGGAGCGCGGCCTTCGTGCTCGAGTCGTCGTTTCCGTACACGCCGGCGAACAGTGTTCATCTCTGTGTCGTGGATCCCGGCGTCGGCGGCGACCGTGACGTGTTGGCCGCGTCGTGCCGGGGGCACCGGTTCCTCGCGCCCGACAACGGAGCCCTCGATCGCGTGGTCGCGCGTCACCCGATCGACGCGTGGATCCGCGTGGACGCCGACCGTTGGCGACTCGAACAGGTTGCCACCACCTTCGACGGCCGGGACCTGTTCGCCCCGCTCGCCGCACAGCTCCTGAACGGCGTGACAATCGAGGCGCTAGGAACCGCTGCGGCGTTACCCACGCCGGACCGACCGCAGCCCCTTCTACCGGGCGAGCAGCGGTCGGTGGAGATCGTCTGGGTCGATCGCTTCGGCAACCTGGTCGTCGATCTTCATCGTGACCAGCTGAAAGACGGGGCGCCGGAGAGTCTGGTCGTGCAAAGTGGCGATGTGCAGATCTCCGGCTTACGACGGGACTATCAGGCTCCCGACGGAAGACCGTTCGCAGTGATCGGCTCGTCAGGCTACCTTGAGATCGCGTGTCGTGAGCGGAGTGCCGCGACGACACTCGGTCGGGGCGTCGGAGATTCCATCAACGTCGCCCGGCCGGGATCCGCGTCGACAAAAGGAAGCTAGCTCATGGAACGATCAGTCCTGTTGGCCGCCGCCGTTCGCACCCCGATCGGGAAGTTCAACGGGGGGCTGGCATCTCAGACCGCCGTCGACCTCGGAACCGCGGTCTGCAAAGAGACCATCCGCCGCAGTGGGCTGGCTCCGGACCAGGTGGATCAGGTGATCTTCGGTCACGCACGCCAGGCCGGCTGCGGACCCAACCCCGCCCGTCAGGTCGCCATTCGCAGCGAGATCCCTGTCGAGAAGACGGCCATGACGATCAATCAGGCCTGCCTATCCGGCATGCAGTCGATCCTCGCGGCGATCCGCGCCATCCGCCTGGACGAGGCGGAGGTCGTCGTGGCCGGCGGGATGGAGGCGATGAGTCGGGTCCCCTACATGCTCGATGCCCGCTGGGGCTTCCGCATGGGTCATCAGGAGTTGACCGATGGCATGTATCGAGACGGGTTCCATGACCCGATCTGCGACAAGTTGATGGGTCAGACGGCCGAGACGCTGGCCACGCGTGGCGAGATCTCACGGGAAGAGCAGGATGCCTACGCCGCCCGAAGTCAACAGCGTGCGGAGATCGCCGTCGAGCATGGCCGCTTCGACGCGGAGATGATGAAAGTGGACATCTCGACGCGGAAGGGTGTCGTGACCGTCGAACGGGACGAGCATCCCCGCGCCGGCGTCACGGCCGACGGAATCTCACGAATGCGACCGGTGTTCCAGGCCGACGGCACCGTCACCGCCGCCAACAGTAGCGGCATCACCGACGGCGCCTCCGCCATGGTGGTGGCATCGGAGGAGGCGGTCGAGCGACTCAACCTCGAGCCGCTGGCACGTGTCTGCGGGTATCAGGTCGAGGGAGTCGATCCCGAGGTGATGGGCATCGGTCCTGTCCCTGCGGTCCGACGTCTCCTCAAACGGACCGAGGTCGCCCTGGATGAGATCGATCTGGTCGAGCTGAATGAGGCGTTCGCTGCGCAGGTGCTTGCGGTCGATCGCGAGCTTGGTTTCGATCCCGAGAAGTTGAACGTCAACGGCGGTGCCATCGCGCTCGGTCATCCGATCGGATGTAGCGGGAACCGGGTTGTCGTCACGCTGCTCCACGAGTTGGCACGACGGGAGGCCCGTCTCGGCCTGGCGACACTGTGCGTCTCCGGTGGGCTTGGTGGGGCGCTACTGCTGGAGCGGGTCGCGGGCTAGTTCTTCTCGGCCTCGTCCTCGCGGATATCCTGGATTGCGTCGCGATTGACCAGCCAACGACGACCGCCTTTTTCCAGGCGCACGAATGCCGGCGCCGCGTTGAGAAAGTCCAGAAGTCGATGGCGATCCGGGGGCATCGAGAACGGCAGATCACCGGAGAGTTCGCTGCCGTCGCGTAAGGTGAGCGTGACCGTTGGGCGAGCGTCCTCGGGGTCCCCTTCCCCGACGTCCTCGGACAGCACCAGGTAGAGGATTGAAGCCTTGGCGATCAAGCGTCTGGTCTCTCCCGAGAACGCCAGAAACCGTTCCCCGTCGTCATTGAGACGGTCCGTGAGGGAGTAGACCCGGCCGTGGGCGTCGGCGACGTCGGCGACGAAGAACTGACCCTCAGACTGCCGCCCGCTGTAGAGACGTAATGTGACCGGAACCTCGCGCTGAGGGATTCGCCACTGTTCCATCGGACCCTCCGAGCCGTCTTTTCGGGAAATTTAGGTCGAACCGCCTAATTCGGCCGGAGTTTATCACGACGACGGGTCCTTCCCCTTGCCCGCGGACGCCCCAGACATAGATTGAACAGGGAGGGTCCCAGATGCCGTTGTTCGGAACGCTGAAGTCGATGCCTTTGCCCGACTTGCTCCAATGGATTGGCACGTCACGTGCCACCGGAACGCTGCAACTTGAGCGGGCAAAGGTGCGCAAATCGATCTGTCTTCGTGACGGGATCATCGTCGGCTGCATGTCCGACGATCCTCCGCAGAAGCTGGGGCAGTTCCTGCTGGCCCGTGGGAGCATCGACGAGCAGACCCTCTCCCGCGCGTTGCAGGAACAGACCGGTAAGCGACGCCCGCTCGGCGAGATCCTCGTCGAGATGAAGGCGATCCTCCCCGACGACCTGACCCGCTATCTGGAGTCGCAGGCCGAAGAGACGATCTTCAGTCTATTCGACTGGGAGGACGCGGTCTTTCGTTTCAACAACGAGCTCAATGACGAGGACGTCACCTTTGCCGTCCAACTCCGGGTAGACGACGTCCTCCTCCGTGGCGTGCAACGCTACGACGAGATGAGACGGATCAAAGACACGTTCCACAATCCGCGCATCGTCCTCAGTCAGACCGGCACCGCACCTCCGACGGCGGTCCTGGACAACAAGATGGCCATGACGCTCTTCGAGGCCATCGACGGCGAGCGAACCGTCGACGACATCCTGCTGCATACCCATGGCAGCGAATTCGTCGTCAAGAAGTTCCTCTACGAGTTGCACAGCGCCGGCGTCGTGGCGATCAGCGGCCTGAAGGAGACTCCGGCCCCGACGAAAGCGCTACCCGCCACACTACCGGCGGCGGACGACGAGATTCCACTGGCGGCCGCGCCCGAGGAGTCCGAACCGGCGCCGTCTGCCGGGCCGACCCCGGTCGCCTCTCCGGTCGCCGAAGCCTCCACGCAAGAACCCACCCCGACCGACCCTCCACCCACGATCCTGACGGCCACACCGCCGGTCGCCGGGCCCTCGTTGAAGGACGACGACGGCGAACCACTGGAGGATCTGCTGGCCAACTGGGAGCCCGAGTCTTCCTCGAAAGATAACGTCGAGTCGGTCGCCGCCGATCTCTCGGAGGCGGTTGAGGCCACGCAGACGGTCGAGGCGCTGGAGGATTCCAAGGGGCATCAGTTGAACACGCGTCTCGAAGAAGTACGCGTGTTGATGAAACACGGTGAGTTCGAGAAGTCGTTGGACATCCTCGACGAGATCTACGCCCGTTTCCCCGGTGACGAGTCCCTGCGACGCCTGACCGCGGAGGCGGAAGCCGAGTTTGCGGAGAAGGCCTATCGCTACTTCCTTCCCGCCTCCAAGATCGCCGTGCTGACGAAGCCCCTGGCCGACCTGGAATCGGAGACTTTTTCGCCGACGGAGTTCTTCATGATCAGCCGTCTGGATGGCAGCTGGGATGTTCGATCGATCATCCAGATCGCACCGATGCGAGAGGCCGACGCGTTACGCACCCTCAAGCGACTCCGGGAGTCCGGTGTCATCGAATTGAAGGACCCTGAACCGTCCTAACCTTCGAGGACGACGACAGCGGCGGCGATGCCCGGCTGATGGGTCAGGCTGACGTGCGAGCGAAGGACGCCGAGTTCCACCGCCCGGTCGTGGGCCGGTCCGTGGAGTCGTAGCTCCGGCGGGGCTCCCCGCCGGCCCAGGAGCTCGATCTGGCGAAAGCCCAGTCCTCGGGACCAGCCGGTGCCCAGGGCCTTGAGGGTCGCCTCCTTGACGGCGAAACGGGCGGCCAGGGCCTGGAGCCGATCGGGGCGCCCCTGACAGGCCTCCCACTCCTGATCGGTGAACAGGCGCTGGCGAAACCGGGCCCCGCGACGGGCCAGGGCCGCGGCAAACCTTTCGATTTCGACCATATCGAGCCCGACTGCCACGATCACGATGCCCTCGATTCGCGGGATTCTCCCGCCATCGGCAGTGAGAGGTGAGGGCCGCAATGCTACAATAGGGCGGTTCCGTCTGCGACCCCCTCGCCTGTAAGCCCCTGATTTCATGGGCTTTAAATTCGAGCAGCGGTCATCGTGGAGAGTTCTCGTGTCCGCCCTCCAACCGGAAATCCTGGAGCGTCTCGGGACCGACGGCCTGCACCGGGTTCTGGACGACCTGCTGGACAAGAACCGCTTGGTTCGCCTCGTGACGGCGTCGGGTCTCAAGTACGACGGCATGCGGGTGCGTAGCCAGACTCGCAGCAAACTCCTGACCGACCTGGTGGCTCGCAGCGAGAAAGACGAGGCGACTCGACGGACGATCCTCCGCACCCTGCAGAAAGAGCTACGCCCCCTGGCCCGTCAGTGGAAGGCGGTTGCCGACGAGGAGAAGGCCCGGCGCCTGAGCAACCCGACGTTTCTCGGCAGCCGTGGCAATCTCGGGAAACACCTGTTGCTGGTGGCCGCCTCCGAGGGCGAGGGCGACAGCGCAAGCTTCGAGATGCTGCTGGCACGCAAACACCTGCTGGGACTTGCCCGCAACGGAAATGGCGCCGCCGAACCGACGCGTCCGCATCGTGAAGAACAGCGACTCAACAAGCGGATCGAGCAGTTAGAGAAGAAGCTCAAACATCTTGAGGGACAGCTGTCCAAGAGCCGAGAGAACGAACGGGTCCTCAAGCGAGACCTGATCCAGCGGAAGGGCGAACTCGCCGAGGCCAGGATGGCCGGCGAGCGACAGCGCCGCGAACTGGAACGCAGCCGGGCCGAGGGACAGAAGTCCCGCGCGGGTCGTGCCACCCCACCGGGCGACGGCAGCAGCCAGGTCGCCAAGACGCTGCGTCGTCTCAGCAACGAGCAGAAGAAGTTAACCGAGTCCATCGTGGCCCTACCGTCGCGCCGGACGGTCAGCGCCCGTCTCGATGCGTCCGCCCTGGGGCCGGTGCACGAGGCGATCGATCAACTCCGCAAGGAACTCGGATCCATCCGACGGGATCACGGCAAGCAGGAGCGGGCCCATCTGGCGAAGATGGAGAACCTCGACACGCAACTCGTCACCGCGCTCGAGTCGGTGCGCAAGCCCCGGGCCAGCAAGCGCAGCAAGAGTCGTGACGGGACACCGCGTGTCGGTGTCTTCATCGATGTCCAGAACGTCTACTACGGTGCGCGGCAGTTGAAGGGCAAGCTGGACTTTCACGCACTCCTCGAAGCCGCCACCGAGAAGCGTCGATTGATCGAGGCCACCGCCTACGTGGTCGAGTCGAAGGAGATCGATCAGTCGGGGTTCATCAAACTCCTCGAACAGCGCGCGATTGAGGTTCGACGAAAGACGCTTCAGGTTCGGGCCGACGGTTCGACGAAGGGCGACTGGGATATGGAGCTGGCGCTGGACATCCTTGCGGCGGCGCCCCGTCTGGACGTTGTGGTTCTGGTTTCGGGCGACGGCGACTTCACCTCACTCGTCAAACGCGTGAAGGGCATGGGCCCGCGGGTCGAGGTCATCGGCTTCCCGAGAACGACGGCCAAGGCCCTGCTGGAGGCCGCGGATCTCTACCGCCCGCTGGACCGCAAGTTCATGATCTACCAGCGCAAGCCTAAAGTTACGCCGAAGGGGTCGAAGAAGAGTTCGAAGAAGGACTCCGCGGGACCGACATAGAGTCCACGAAGCCCATCTCGCCGTCCGCCGTGAGACGCAGATGACGGCGACTTCCCTTCCACTCCGGCAGGACCCATAACCGGCCGCGACCGGCAACCTCGAATCGTCGCTCGACGTGGAAATGTCCAAGCACGACGTCGGTGTCGCCCGCGTCCCAACGGTCGGCCGCGATTCCGAGCAGCAGTTCCTCCGGCAGAGTCCCCTTGAAGCGACGATTCGATTTTCGCAATCGTCGCTCCATCGCGTCGCTCCAGCGGATTCGCGTGGCGACCGGGAACAGATGAAAGAGGCCCCACACCGGCGACAGACGACTGAAACGATGCCAGCGACGGTAGGAGAGATCGTCGGGGTTCAGCCCGTGACCGTGGACCGCGTAGAGTCTCCGACCGCCGAAGGTCTCGGTCCACGGAGCCTCGTCACTGATATCGAAGGTGGTTCCGCGGTGACGAGGGCCGACGCGGTAGTCCCGGTTGCCCTCCAGGTAGACCACCCGGACGCCCTGAACCCGAAGCGCCACCAACGCAGCGATGACCGCCCGGTGGTGGGCCTGCTCCATCGCCTCGTGACCCAACCATAGGTTAAAGAGATCGCCCATCAGGACGACGCACGAAACCCGACCGGCGAGACTCTGCAGGAACACGACGAAATCGGCCAGCGCCTCGTCGTCCCGATCGAGATGCACGTCACCGATGAAGACAAGATCCTTCATCCGGTCGTCTCCCGGGCCTTGCGATCGTGAAACTCCTGCCGAAAACGATCGAACCGCTGCTCGTCGATGGCGTCACGAATCTCCCGCATCAGCTCCAGATAATGGTGCAGGTTGTGGATCGTGTGGAGTCGCGCCGCGAGGATCTCGTTCGAGAGGAACAGATGCCGCAGGTAGCCCCGCGAATAACCACGACAGGTTTCACAACCGCACTGCTCGTCCAGCGGGCGGGGGTCGCGGGCATATTCGGAACGCTTGATGTGGACCTTCCCTGTGCGGGTGAACAGGGTGCCGTTCCTCGCGTTCCGTGTCGGCATGACACAGTCAAACATATCCACACCCAGCGCCACCGATTCGACCAGGTCTTCCGGTCGTCCGACTCCCATCAGATAGCGCGGCCGATCGACCGGCAACATCGCCGCCGTCTCGCCGACGATGCGGGCGATCGCCTCCACCGGCTCCCCCACGGAGACACCACCGATGGCATAACCCGGAAAGTCCATCTGCCGTAAGGCCTCGGCACTTCGTGCGCGAAGGTCGAGATGGATCCCGCCCTGCACGATGCCGAACAGGGCGCCGGAACCGGAATAGGCGTCCCGCGATCGCGTGGCCCATCGTGTGCTGCGATCGACGGCGGACTCGATCTGCTCGCGCTCGGCGGGGAACGGTGGGCACTCGTCGAGCACCATCACGATATCCGAGCCCAGGGACTGCTGAATCTCCATGCTGCGTTCCGGCGAGAGTAGATGGCTACTCCCGTCGAGATGGGAGCGAAACAGCACCCCCTCCTCTTCCACGCGACGGCGATCGGACAACGAGAACACCTGAAACCCACCGGAATCGGTGAGGATCGGTCGTCGCCAGTTCATGAAGCGATGGAGACCGCCCAGCTCCTCGACGACCCGGTGACCGGGACGCAGGTAGAGGTGATAGGTGTTGCCAAGCAGGATGCTGCAACCGATCTGCTCGAGTTCGTCGACCGTGACTGCCTTGACCGTACCGGCGGTCCCCACGGGCATGAAGACCGGCGTCTCGATCACCCCACGATCAGTCGTAAGCTTACCCCGGCGCGCCAGTCCGTCTGTGCCAAGCAGCGTGTAACCGAATCCGCTCACTGGATCAACATCCCATCGCCGTAGGAGAAGAAACGATACTCGTGATCGATCGCCTCACGATACGCCGCCAGCACCGACTCCCGACCGGCAAACGCCGACACCAACATCAGGAGCGTCGAGGACGGCAGGTGGAAGTTCGTGATCATGGCATCGACCGCGCGAAAACGAAAACCCGGATAGACGAAAAGTTCGGACCGGCCCTCCGCGTGACGGATCTCGCCGCTCTCGTCGATGCAGGACTCCAGCGTCCTCACGACGGTGGTCCCCACCGCGACGACGCGACCGCCCTCGCTGCGCGTCTTACGGATCTGTTCCGCGGTCGACTCGCTGAGTGTGTAACGTTCGCCATGCATCCGATGATCCTCGACACGCGTCACTCGGACCGGCTGGAAGGTGCCGGGACCGACATGAAGCGTCACGGTCGCCCGGGCCACGCCTGCGTCTTCCAGACGACCCAGGAGTTCCCGACTGAAGTGTAACCCCGCGGTCGGCGCAGCAACGGCGCCGGGACTTCGGGCGAACACCGTTTGATAACGATCGCGATCCTCGTCGTCGGATTCGTCGGATCCTCGATCGATGTAAGGCGGCAACGGCATCCGCCCCGACTCTTCGAGGATGCTGAGGACCGACGCGCCCGTATCGCCGAATCGGACTCGGGGGCCGTGTCGATCGGGATCCAGGACCTCGACGGAGGTGCCGTCGGCCAACCGCAGCGCCGACCCGACGGCGGGCTTTCGGGACGCACGCATCCACGCGCGCCAGACCCGATCGTCGCCCGTGGACGGGTCGGGCTCGATCAACAACAGCTCCACCCGCCCACCGCTCTCCTTGGTGGCGTACAGGCGAGTCGGCAAGACCTTCGTGTCATTGAAGACCAGCAGGTCGCCGGAGCGCAACAGGGACGGCAACTTGTCGAAAGTCCGATGGATCACCGAGCCGTCCCCGCGACCCAGGAGCATCAGACGCGATGCATCGCGTCGCTGCAGCGGGCGTTGGGCGATCAGGCTCGACGGGAGGTCGAACGAGAAATCGTCGACGTTCAACGGCGTGACTTCGGCAACAACGCTCGCAGGCGCGCAAGATTACGACGATCGTCCTCGAGATCCTCGTCCTTGGCGGTCTCGAGAACCATCGGGACGTCGTGGAAGCGTCGGTCGTTCAGCAAGGCGCGAAAGCCCTCGATGCCGACATGTCCGTCGCCGATATGCTCGTGTCGATCGCGTCGGCTGCCGAGCTCGTGCTTCGAGTCGTTGAGGTGGAAGGCCCGGATGTTCTCCGTGCCGAAAGTGGACTCCACCTCCTTCATCGTCGCCTTGTAGCCGGACGGGGTGGCGACGTCGTAGCCGGCCGCCAGGGCGTGACAGGTGTCGAAGCAGACGGCCAGTCGCTCCCGCGACTTCGCCAACTCGAGGATCCGTTGCAGGTGTTCGAACCGGTGACCCAGATTGGTTCCCTGGCCGGCGGTGTTCTCGAGCAGCACCCTGACCGCGCCTTTTCGAACCCTTCTCTTCGGCGCGAAGATCGCATCCAGTGAACGGGCCACGCGTTCGAGGCCGACCTCCTCCCCGTCTTTCATGTGAGAGCCGGGGTGAAGAACCAGACCGGGAATTCCAAGCAACTCACATCGCTCGATCTCCTGTGCCAGCGCGTCGATGGAGCGCTTGCGCATCGCCTCGTCCGGGGAGGCGAGATTGATCAGGTACGTCGCGTGAGCGATCACGTACGGTCCGAGACCCCGCGCCTCCAGCCCCTGCCGAAACGCCTTGATGTCGTCCTCGGGCAACGGTTTCGGGGTCCACTGGCGGGCCGACTTGACAAACACCTGAAGCGCCGTCGAATCGACACGATCGGCACGCTCCAGCGCCAGGGGTATGCCCCCGGCGATCGACATGTGGGAACCCAGGCGAGCGCGTTTGACGGCCATCGAACCTCCTCAGGGGCCCGATCCTAGCGCGACTCAGCCCAGTGGCGCACCCAGCAGCCGCCAGGCCAGGATCACCAACCCACCCAGCGTCGCCCAGGCCAGCCAGAGCCCCCAGCGCGGTCGCGATCGACCTGCGGGACGTGACTCGACCCCTCGTAGCTCGTCGACACTCTCCCAGCTGGGATCGCGAGTGGCGGCGACGGCGATGCGGCGGAACGGTTCGCGGTTGATCCGGCCCGCATCCGAGATCGGCTGTCGATGGCGGAAGCTGTCCAGTCGTCGTTTGCGCTCCTTCGATGACGGGTGGGCCACCGCGTAGCGGGTGACGACGGGATCCTGAACGCGCACCCGATCGGTCACACGATCCAGAAATCGATCCACCGAACGGAGGTCGTAGCCACACTCGGCAGTAACCCGGAAGGCGACCTCGTCGGCCGCGTGCTCCCGTTCGCGACCGAACCCGAGCGCGATCATGTCCTCGGCGGCATCCAGCCAACCCTTCTCGGCATCCTGACCGTCGTTCTTCGACAGCGAGTCGACGCCAAGCCGCACCATCTTCATGGCGACATCGCGAGACGCCGCGTGGGCGAACTCGTGGGCCAGTACGAAGGCGAACTCCGCCTCGTCCTCGAGGCTCGCCAGTAGACCGGTGCTGAGCAGAACGGTGCCCGACGGCATCGCCAGGGCCCACCAGCCGGGATCGTCGCAGAGCGTGACGCGCGGGGCCTCTGGTGCCCCCGGAAGATGCGACACCAATCGGCGAGTCAGACCGTTCAGATAGCGGCGGACCGTGACGCGATCGACCAGCGCCCAACGAGTCGCGAGGGTCTGCTGCATCTCCATCTCGACCGCGTGGGCCAGTTCGACCTCGCCGTCCTGCGGGACCGACTCCTCGGTGACGATCTCACCGGCCTCCCAGAAGAAGCGAGTGCTGCATCGGTCGCAGCGACAGATCGATTCGCGGAACAGGTGGGTCGAGATGGCCGCGGTCTCAGGAACCGGCTCCTCGCAATGGGGGCAGGGAGCGGTCGTGGTGTCCTCGATCAGTTTTGGCGGTTCGACAGTCGCATCCATACCCACCCACCTACGAGTCCCAGAACGGCACCGGCTCCGGCGCCGGTCATGATCGGCCAGCTGGCCGTCGTCAACGACGGCCCATAGTAGCCTGCGGCGGCGCCGATCGTCGCGAGGCCGCTCACGGTGGTCAGTGGGTGGAAGCGTTGCCCGGCTTCGGGGCTGGCCGGCAGGTCCCGTTCGGGCTGCTCCGGCATTTCGCCTGCGGCGGCCAGCGGAGCTGCAAGCCCCGGATGATCCATGCCGATTCCCATCGCCGCGTCGTCCTGCCGATCCACGGCCTGAGCGACCCGATAGGCCTTCCGTCGGCCCAGTGGGAACTGGGTCTCGCACTGGCCACACGCCGCGACCTGCGAGGCGGCCATTGCCGCGTCAAACGAATGACGGTAGGCCGTCTGGCATGAGGGACACTGAACGATCATCGAACCCCCTCCGGGAATCGTCAACGAGGCAGACCCGGCAAACGTAGGTTCCCCCCGGGGAGGGGTCAAGAATCTGCGCAATGTCGTCGTTTGAGGGGGTTTCGAACGCTGTGGTATAGTCCCGCGTTCCCCTCAAACCTGGTCGAGATTTCGCGGCTGGAAACCGCCTGCGCGGGAGGTCATTCGATGAAGGTCTACAAGACCAAGGACGTTCGCAACGTTGTGCTGCTGGGTCACGGCGACTCCGGAAAGACGACCCTGACGTCTCATCTGTTGTTCACCTCCGGAACGCTCAAGCGTCTCGGCAAGGTCGACGACGGCACCGCAGTCACCGACTTCGACGATGAGGAGACCCACCGCAAGATCTCCCTCCAGACGGCCATCGCACCGGTCGAGTGGAATCAGCACAAGATCAACGTGATCGACACGCCGGGGTATTCGTCCTTCGTCGCCGATGCGCTCGGCGGCGTCGCCGTCGCCGACTCCGCGTTCATCCTGGTCGACGCCGTCGCCGGTCCCGAGGTGATCACCCGACGGACCTTCCGTTTCGCCACGGCACGCACCCTGCCGATCGTCTTCGTCGTCAACAAGATGGACCGCGATAGCGCGTCGTTCGAACGAACCGTCGCCGCGATTCAGGATCGTTTCGGTCGCGAGTCCATTCCGCTGCAGATCCCGCTCGGCGAGGAGGCGGCGTTCGACGGTGCCGTCGACCTGCTGACGATGAAGGCCCACCGTTACGAGAAGGACGGCAAGGGCACGTATAAAGAGGAAGACATTCCGGGCGAGCTGAAAGATGCGGCCGGGACCGCCCGCGCGGTGCTCGTCGAGATGGTTGCCGAGACCGATGACGCGCTGATGGAAGCGTTCTTCGAGAACGGCGAGTTGACCAACGAACAGGTTCGCGAGGGTCTGGCCAAGGGTCTCCGTGAACGGACCGTCATGCCGATCCTCTGCTCCTCCTCGCTTCATGGTGTCGGGATCCAGGACCTGCTGGAGTTGTCCGTCCAGATGATGCCCGCGCCGACCGAGTCTCGGCCCCGCAAGGGCACCGACGCCGACGGGAAAGAGGTCGACTGCCCGATCTCGCCCGACGATCCCGTCAAACTCTTCGTGTTCAAGACCGTTGCCGACCCGTTCGCCGGGCAGCTCTCGCTGTTCCGTGTCGTCTCCGGCACCCTCACTGACGGCGCGACCCTGCTGAATGTCCGCGCAGGCCAGAACGAGCGGATCGCGCACGTCGCCTACTCACAGGGCAAGACGATCGAGCAGATCAGCGAGCTGCACGCCGGCGATCTGGGCGTCGTCGCCAAGCTCAAGGACACCCAGACCAACGACTCACTCTGCGACCCTGCCCACGCCATCAAGATGAAGCCGGTCGCGTTTCCCGAACCGTCCATCTCGTTCGCCGTCGAACCGAAGTCCAAGGGCGACGAAGAGAAGATCAGCACGGCGCTGCACCGACTGATCGACGAGGACCCCGTCCTGCGGGCCGGACGCGACGGCAAGACCCACGAACTGCTGCTCTCGGGTACCGACCAGGTTCATGTCGAGGTCGCCATCGCCAAGATGAAGAAGAAGTTCGGAGTCGACGCGATCCTCAAGCAGCCGAAGGTCCCCTACCTCGAGACCATCAAGAAGAGATCGGGCCAGGTCAACGGACGCCACAAGAAGCAGTCCGGTGGGCGTGGCCAGTTCGGCGACTGTGTGATCGAGATGGAACCGCTCCCCCGCGGCAGCGGCTTCGAGTTCGTCGACAAGATCTTCGGTGGATCGATCCCTCAGAACTTCCGTCCCGCCGTCCAGAAGGGCATCGTCGAGACCGCGGCCCGTGGCTGGCTCAGCGGCAACCCGATGATCGATTTCCGCGTGACGCTGGTGGACGGTTCGTATCACACCGTCGACTCGTCGGAGATGGCGTTCAAGATCGCCGGCTCGGTCGCCTTCAAGGCGGCGATGGACAAGTGCAAGCCCACGCTCCTGGAACCGGTCATGAACGTCGAGATCACGATTCCCGAGGACTTCATGGGCGACATCATGGGCGACCTGTCCTCCCGGCGCGGCAAGCCACAGGGGATGGACGCCGATGGCGACTACCAGGTGATCCGCGCGCAGGTGCCGATGGCAGAGATGCTGACCTACGCCTCCACACTCAAGTCGATCACTTCCGATCGCGGCACGTACCACATGGAGTTCAGCCACTACGAAGAAGCTCCAAGCAACGTACGCGAACAGGTGATGGGCGAGTACCGCAAGTCTCAGGAAGCCCATTCCTGATTCGAGGGTTTTGGCCATGACTCGCGACTTCGTCTACATCGACGAACTGGGCGACCACGTCGACCAGGTCGTTACGATCAAGGGCTGGATCTCCCAGAAACGATCCTCCGGCCGCATCAAATTTCTCGTGGTGCGAGACGGCAGTGGCTACCTGCAGTGCGTGGCGTTCGTCAAGGACGTAAGCCCCGAGCTGTTCGAGACCGTTGATGCAGCACCGATCGAGTCGTCCGTCGCCGTACGCGGGCTGGTAAAGAAGGACGACCGTGCGCCCGGTGGCTACGAGATGGCCCTGCAGGAGTTGACGGTCATCGCCGAGTCCGACGACTTCCCGATCCAGCCCAAGGAACATGGCCCGGAGTTCCTCTTCGACCAACGACACCTCTACCTGCGCTCACGAACTCCGCAGGCGGTGCTCGGTGTTCGCAACGAAGTCCTGATGGCTTGTCGCGACTTCTATTACGAGCGCGGGTACGTCTTGATCGACGCCCCGATTCTCACGCCGGCGGCCTGCGAGGGCACGACGACCCTCTTCGAGACCGACTACTTCGGACAGACGGCCTATCTGGCCCAGAGCGGCCAGCTCTATCAGGAGCCGGCCTGCATGGCGTTCGGCCGGGTCTACTGCCTTGGTCCGACGTTCCGGGCGGAGAAGTCCAAGACCCGACGTCACCTGACCGAGTTCTGGATGTGCGAGCCCGAGGTCGCGTTCATGGAGTTGCCGGCTCTCCTGGAGCTTGCCGAGGAGTTCGTCAGCTACATTGCGGCCAGGGTCCTCGACCGCTGCAAGGAACAACTCAAGACACTCGAACGGGACCCGGCCAAGCTGGAGGCGATCGTCCCACCGTTCCCGCGACTGACGTACACGGAGGCCTCGAAGATCCTCCTCGAGCCTGCGATGCAGGCGCGGATGGACGAGGCCGGCGCCCCCCGTTTCACCGACGGCAGCGATTTCGGCGGCCTTGATGAGACGCTCCTGACGGAGCGCTTCGATCGACCGGTGATCGTCACCCACTGGCCCAACGAGATCAAGGCGTTCTACATGCAACCCGACGCCGACGACCCGACGAAGGCGCTGGCGATGGATGTGATCGCCCCCGAGGGCTACGGCGAGATCATCGGCGGCTCCCAGAGAATCCACGACCACGATCTGTTGTTGAAACGGATCCAGGACCACGACCTGCCGGTCGAGGCGTTCCAGTGGTATCTCGACATCCGCAAGCAGGGCTCGGTACCGCACTCCGGGTTCGGGATGGGTATCGAACGGGTCGTCACCTGGATGTGCGGCATCCCCCATCTGCGGGAGACGATCCCCTACCCGCGCCAGATCCATCGGCTCTATCCTTGAGCGAGGACCGAACGCGACGACGCGTGGGGGTCATCAGCCTTGGCTGCGCCAAGAACCTCGTCGACACCGAGGTGATGCTGGGACATCTGCAGGAAGACGGCTTCGAGCTTGTGACGGATCCCGCCGACGCCGATACGATCGTCGTCAACACCTGTGGCTTCATCCACGACGCGCGGGAAGAGTCGTTGCAGACCATCCTCGAAGCCGCCGAGTTAAAGAAGACCGGAAAGCTACAGCGACTCCTCGTGGCGGGCTGCATGGTGCAGCGCTACCCGGATCAACTGAAAGAGAACCTGCCGGAGGTCGACGGCTACATCGATCTCGACGGACTGCACACCGTGACCGCACTGGCAGGCGGTGAGTCCTCGCCGACCAGCGACCTCCCGATGGCCGGATCGTCGCAGCCGGTGGCTGCGACCTACCTGTACACCGACGCGACCCCTCGCCTACCGGCGACGCCCGGTCGCTCCGCCTACATCAAGATCGCCGAGGGCTGCGACCACAGTTGCTCGTTCTGCGCGATCCCCGGCTTCCGCGGCGGCTTCAGATCCCGTGACCCCCAGAGCGTGGTTCGCGAGGCGCGTCGCCTGGCGGCAGGCGGTGTCCGCGAGGTCAATCTGATCGCCCAGGATTCCAGCCACTACGGCAAGGACATCGGTCTCGACGACGGCCTGGCTCAGTTGTTGATCGCGCTGGATGAGGTTCAGGCGTTACGCTGGATCCGCCTGCACTACCTCTACCCCAACACCATTACACAGAACCTGATCGAGACGATGGCCGCGCTGCCGCGGGTCGTCAACTACGTCGACCTACCGCTTCAGCACTCCCACCCGGCGATGCTCAAGCGCATGCGACGGGGCGGCTCCGGCGAGGGACACCTGAAACTGTTGCAGCGTTTCCGCGATGCGATGGACGATCCGATGCTGCGGACGACGCTTATCGTAGGCTTCCCCGGTGAGACCGACGAGGAGTTCGAGCATCTCCTGGAGTTCGTCCGTGCCGCTCGCTTCGATCATCTGGGCGTGTTCACTTACTCTCATGAAGAGAACACCCCGGCGATCTCGATGACCGACGACGTGCCCCAGGAGATCAAGGAGCAGCGTCACGATCGACTGATGGCCTGCCAGCAGGAGATCCGTTTCAGAGAGCACGACAGCCGCCTCGGACAGACGTGGACCGTCCTGGTCGAGGGCGCCCACCCCGAGACCGAGCATCTGCTCGTCGGTCGCGGACCCGGGCAGGCTCCCGATGTGGACGGTCAGGTACTCATCAACGACGGCGTGGCCGCACCCGGCGACTTCGTACGCGTCGAACTGACCGAGCGCGCCGGCTACGACATGGTGGGGAGAGTCCTTGGACCCGCATAGAGCCTCACGACGGATCGACCCGTCCATGCTGGTCGCCACCGCATGTGGCATCGGCTTCGTCGGCATCGCCCCGGGGACTTTCGGCTCGCTCCCGGGCTTGTTCTTCGCAATGCTGCTCGGTGGCATGGTTCATCCGCTGGCCCTCGTGGCGGGAACGGTCGTCGTGACGCTCGCGGGCTTCGCGACCGCCGGTCACGCAGAGCGAGAGCTGGGCATGGACGATCCCGGTCCCGTCGTCATCGACGAGGTGGCGGGACAGATGCTGACGCTCTGGTTCGTCCCGCTGAATATCGGCACGCTGGCCGCCGGTTTCTTCCTCTTCAGGCTGATGGACGTGCTGAAACCGTTTCCGGCACGAAGACTGGAGAAACGGCACGGCGCGACGGGTATCATGTTGGACGATCTGGTCGCAGGTCTGTACGCCAACCTGGTCTTGCAGATCCTGCTTCGCACGCTCCCGGCGGGCTGGTTGACGATGCCATGAATATCTGGAACGGACTGCAGGAACTACCCGAGGACGACGGACGCTTCGTCGCGACCATCGGAAACTACGACGGGGTCCATCTCGGTCATCAGGCGATCCTCAAACGGATCGTCGAGCGTGCACGACAGAAAGACCTGCGCTCGCTCCTGATCACTTTCGATCCTCACCCGCTCAGTGTGGTGGCGCCGGAGCGACAGCCCAGCCTGATACAGACCCGCGGCCAGAAGCTGGACAGCCTGCGAGCCACCGGGATCAGCGATCTCTGCATCATCCCCTTCGATCGTGGGATTGCGGTGCAGGATGGCCGAAGCTTCTTTCGCGAGACCCTCGCACCCAACCTCCAGTTCAGCGAGATCCATGTCGGCGACAATTTCCGCTTCGGACGGGGTCGCAAGGGAGACGTCCCACTCCTCCGTGAGTTGGGCGAGTCGTTCGAGTTCGAGGTTCACGACGTCGACCCGATCGTCGTCGATGACCTCCCCGTCTCGTCGTCCCGTATCCGCGAGGCGATCGCCAACGGCGATGTCGACAAGGCGGCGCGGATGCTCGGTCGTCCCTTCGAACTGGTCGGCGAGATCGTCCGTGGCGAGGGTCGCGGTCGGAAGCTCGATTGCCCGACGGCCAACCTGATGACCTCAGGCAGTCTCCTCCCGGCGACCGGCGTCTACATCACCGAGTGTCTCGTCACCGCGACTCGCTATGGCGGGATGACCAACGTCGGGACCCGCCCCACGTTCGATGACGGGGCGATCTCCGTCGAGACCCATCTGCTGGGCTACGATGGCGAGCTCTACGGCCAGGAGATGACCGTCCGCTTCCTGACCCACCTGCGGGAAGAGGCCCGCTTCGACGGACCGGAGTCGCTGGCCGACCAACTCGCACGAGATCGGGCGGCGTCATTGGCCTACTTCGAGAACGCCGCGTTCCCCATCGGCTAGGGCGTCCCGTGGGAGTGACGACGTGAACGGCCGGTTCATCACCTTCGAGGGCACCGAGGGCTGCGGTAAATCGACACAACTACGTCTGTTGGCGGAACGCTGGACCACCGCCGGGCGGGATGTTGTCTGCACCCGCGAGCCCGGTGGTACCGAGATCGGTCGTGCGCTGCGTGGGTTGCTGCTCCGACCGACCGACCAACCGATGGCCGCCGAGACCGAACTGCTGCTCTACACCGCCGATCGTGCGCAACATCTCACCCAGGTGATCCAACCGGCTCTCGCCCGCGGGGCGCTGGTCCTCTGTGACCGCTACCTCGATGCCACCGTGGCCTACCAGGGCTATGGGCGGGGTCTGAGCGTCGAGACCATCGAACGACTGCACGAACTGCCCCCCCTCGATCGGCGTCCCGATCGAACGCTGTGGATCGACATCGATCCGGCGGAGGGGCTGCAACGGGCCAGGTCCCGTGACGCCCAGGATGGCTGCGCCGCCGCCGAGGGGCGCTTCGAGGCCGAGACGTTGGCGTTCCATCGCAGGGTCCACGATGGCTACCGCGCCCTGGCCCGACGGGAGCCCCGGCGGATCCATGTCGTCGATGGCCACGATTCGATCGAGACCGTCCATGCCCGGGTGTGTGCGGCGATCGACGATCTCCTGGAGGTTCCTTCGTGACGGCCCGTGGCTTCGACGGGATTCTCGGACACGAGCGACCGATCGAGGTCCTCACGCGTCTCCTCAACGATGGGCGTCTGCCGCACGGCGTCTTGCTCCACGGTCCGTCGTCAATCGGCAAGGGACTCGTCGCCCGTCGTCTTGCGGCCTCGCTGCTCTGTACGGAACAGCCGATCCGCTGCGGTCGTTGCCCGTCCTGTCACGCGTTCGACGTCGAGGGTCACCCGGATCTCGCCATCGTCAGTCGGATGCCCAAGAAGTCCGCCACGGGCTCCACGGAAGAGGACGACCTCCGTCGGGACATCGTCGTCGACCAGATCCGGGAGATGACACGCCTCTCCGGACTGGCACCCCGCCTCGGTGCACGCCGGGTCTTCGTCATCGATCCGGCCGACGCGATGAATCGTGCGGCCCAGAACGCGCTGCTGAAAACGCTGGAGGAACCTCCGGGCAACGGCGTGGTGATTCTGGTGGCGGCACGTCCCCATCTGCTGTTGACGACGGTCCGCTCCCGCAGCTTCGCGCTGGGTTTCGCCTCCCTCGCCACACGAGACCTCTCCGAGCGACTCGTCGAACGTGGCATCGCCGATGACGAAGCGATGCCACGGGCGGCGCTGGCCGAGGGACGGGCGGGTCTCGCGCTGGAACTCGATGTGGAATCGGCGTCCGAGCGTCGTGCCGCGGTTCTCGAGATCCTCGAGACGCTGCTTCTAGGTCCCGAGGGGATCGCCGAGCTGCCGGCTGCCGCCGTGGCCCTGGCCGGCAAGACCGAGACCCAGTGGCTCGAGAACGTCGATCTCCTGACCGGTCTGCTGCGGGATGCCGGACGGGCGGCGCTGGACAAGGAGAACCCCGCGTTGATCCACGCCGATCTTGCGGCGCGTCTGGCCGTCAGCGGTCGTCGATTGACACCGGTGCGGGTCGCCGCACTCCTGCGCAGCATCGAGCATGTCCGCTCCGGGCTGCGGCTGAACCTGAATCGGACACTCGCCGCCGAGACGGTGTTGGCCGCGATCGCCGGTGGGCCTCTACCCTGACGCCTCCAGAACGGCCAGCGTCTCGACGTGGGCCGTCTGAGGGAAGAGATCGAACGGCACCAGCCGTCGCAGAACATAGCCGGCCGCGAGGGCGTCTTTCAGGTCGCGAGCGAACGTCACCGGATCGCAGGAGATCCAGATCCACCGACGGGGCCTTCGGGCCACCAACGCCGCGACGCCCTCACGCCCGAGCCCCCCTCGAGGAGGGTTGACGACGACGCCGTCGAGGGTTGCGCCGTCCTGGGCGGCATGGAGGAATCTCAACACGTCGTCGGCGACAAACGTCACGCCTTCAAGACCGGATCCCGACGCCGCGTTACGACCGGCCTCCACCAGGCCACGATCGATCTCGCAGACCACCGCCTCCGCCGCGCCGTCCCGCACCGCCGCCATCCCGTAGACCCCGGCACCGCCGTACAGATCCCACCACCGCTGGCCCGGCTTCACCTGCATCTCCGCGATCGCCTCCTGCATCAGCGCCTCGGCCGCCTGGACGTGGACCTGCTGGAAGGCATCGATGGGGAGTTCGAATGAGACGCCGGCCATCGTCTGGCTGACCGTCGCGTCTCCCGCCAGTGTTCGACGTTTGACGATCGAGCGTCCGCCGGGATGCAACGTCAACTCCACGACGCCCCGGACCTCCGGGAGACGCTCCACCAGCGCCTTGGCGAAACCCTCGGCATCCGGAATGCGCTTTTTCTGGACCCGCAGCGTGACCGCAAACGCGGTCCCGCCGTCGAAACTTCGGAGCGTGATTCGTGGCGCGTCCTCCGGGACCTTCCGTTCGCTCTGCGTCGAGCGCCCGTCACAATGCAACAGTTCCCGGACGGTCTGGAGGAGTCGATCCCCTGCGGGCTCGAAGATCTCGCAGCGGGGAGCATCCACCAGCGACCCGCTCCCCCCGCGCCGGAATCCCAGCTGGTTGCCGCGACGGTGGGGCGAGAAGGTCAACTCGATCCGACTTCGATAGCCCAGGCCGGGGTCTCCCGGCCGCAACGGCTCGATGGCCGGCTCCCGGAGCCGTCCCACACGCTCCAGGGCGTCCCGCACCAGGGTCGTCTTGGCGTCGGCCTGGGCCGACTCGTCCAGGACCATCCAGGGGCAGCCACCGCAGCGATCCTGGATCCGGCAGATCGGATCCCGTCGTCCCGGGCCATCCTCGAGCCGCCGCAGCGCCTCGGCCTCTCCCGAACGGGGCCGGATCTTCGTGACCCGCGCGACGACCCGATCGCCGGGAATCCCACCCCGGACAAACCAGACCCGTCCGCTGGAATCCCGCGCCACACCTCGGCCTCCGGCGGCCAGACCCGTGATAGAGAGCTGTCCCTCATCACCGACCGTCGGAGGCGTGACCCCCATATCCTGCGGTGTGGCGTCTGAACTCATCGAGATGTTGGACTTTGTGGTTGACATAAGCAAAAAATAAAGGGTATGGTGCCCCGGTAAGACCGATGGAGGCACGAACGGTCACACCTTTCAGAATTGCGGGGTCTGCAGAATGAATTTCGAGCGCTGCTCGCTCTCTCCGGCGAATTGCAACCCGACCTCAATGCAATGGGGTCTGGTCCTAGACCAGAACCCCACCTTCCTACCCGCTGGACGCCCGTCAGGGTGGTCAGTATCAAGGATTCGCCTACCGTTGGAGTCTTGACCCGTGCCAGGGTGGTAATACTCCGGAGAGAGCGACCAGCGTCCGACAAGTTATATCACTGTTTCCAACCGAGGGAGCCATCCCTCCCCTGTTGGGCCTGCGCTTTGCCACCCTCCGCCCCCGGTTAAATCCGTCCTAAGAAAGTCCGAATCGGTCATCTTTCAGGGCTTTACTCGCCCCTGGGTCCACCGTACCTTGAGATTGGTTCCGCGACCCTATGGACGTTTCAGCGGATCCTTAGGGTGGACGCGGGCAGCCGGTATGACCGGGGGGGATTGCGTCGGCTGCATGTCCACCTGACGGCATTGATCGTGTAGCCCACCTCCCTCCATGAGGGAGTACACGATTGCCAAGCTTGGGGCGGTGGCGTCAGCTACCGCCCCAATTTTTTTGGCACGCTGGAATCCTAGTAATCCGTCAACGAGCGACGATAACCGTCGAGATTGCGGGTCAACTCGTCCAACCGGTCGCCCCCGAACTTGACCGTCAACTCGTCGGCCAGGACCCACGCCATCATCGCCTCGCCGACGACACCAGCGGCGACGATGGGGATCGTGTCGGTGCGCTCCCGCACGGCCTCGAACGGTTCCTTGGAGACCAGGTCGACGCTACGTAACGGTTGCGGAAGCGACGCCAGCGGTTTGAAGTAGGCGCTCACGCGGATCATCTCGCCGTTTGTGATGCCGCCCTCGATGCCGCCGGCGCGGTTGGTCGGACGAACGAAGCCACGATCGGGTTGGTACAGGATCTCGTCGTGTTGCTCGCTGCCGAAGCGGGACGCGCCCTCGATCCCCTCGCCGATGCTGACGGCCTTGACCGCCTGGATCGAGCAGAGCGCACCGGCCAGCCGTCCATCCAGACGACGGTCCCAGTGGGTGTGACTCCCCAGCCCGATCGGAACGCCGTCGGCCAGGATCTCGAAGCTACCACCGACGGAGTCCCGCCGGTTCCGCGCCTCGTCGACGGCGGCGGTCAGCCGCTGTTGGTCGTCGGGGTCCAGGGTGCGCATCGGTGCGTCGTCGTCCAGCGACAGCAGACGCTCAAAGTCCTCAGGCGACAACGGCGCCACACAGGCCGCCCCCACCGACAGCGTGTGACTGGTGACTCGGATGCCCACGGCGGCCAGCAGCGACTGGGCCAGCGCCCCGGCGGCCGTCCGGGCCGCCGTCTCCCGTGCGCTGGAGCGCTCGAGGATATCCCGCGCATCGTGGGTCCCGTACTTCAGCGCACCGGCCAGGTCCGCGTGGCCCGGGCGGGGGCGTGTGACGGAACGGGCATCGTCGCCCTCGGGACGCTCTCCCAGCGGAGACATGGCGGCCTGCCAGTTGGCGTGATCCAGGTTGGGGATCCGCATCGAGACCGGCGAGCCGAGGGTCTTCCCCCAGCGAACCCCACCGGTGACGACCACCCGGTCCTTCTCGATCTTCATCCGACCGCCGCGGCCATGGCCGCCCATCCGCCGGATCAGCTGGCGATCGATCCACCCCGGATCCACCGTCACGCCGGCGGGGAGGCCCTCGACGATAACGGTCAGTTCGGGGCCGTGGGATTCGCCGGCTGTGAGGAAGCGTAGGGGCATGGGGTTCTCCGTCGCGTGGATGTTAGCAGCCCACCGTTGATATGTTGCAGGGGGTCGGACCGAATGAGGGAGAGCCCGATGGAAATCGTCAACAGCGAGCAGATGCGATCCATCGACCGCTACGCCATCGAGACCCTCGGCATCCCCGGCAGCACCCTGATGGAGAACGCCGGTCGCGCCGTGGCGTCGGCGTGGCTTCAGGACGAACCACGTCTCGACGAGAGCGAGACCGAATCGCCGTCTCCGTGGATCCTGTGCGGCAAGGGCAACAACGGAGGCGACGGTCTCGTCGTCGCGCGCCTCTTGCAAGAGGCCGGTGGGTCGCCGACCGTCCTGTTGTTCGCCGATGCCGCGTCGCTCCCCGAAGACGCGGCCCACCATCTTGCGAAGGCCCGCGATGCGGGGGTCGAGGTCGTCGAGATCCCCGATGAAGTGACGTGGAAGGATCGGGCCAAGGCGTTCGACTCCGACACCGTGGTGCTGGACGGTCTGCTCGGCACGGGACTGAAGGATGCGGTTCGTGGGTTGCTGCGGACGGTGATCGACGACCTCAATCGCATTGGCCCGGCGATGACCTCCATCGACCTGCCGTCGGGTCTCGACGCGGACTCTGCGTCGGTGCCCGGTGTCGCCCTGCGGGTCGATCGAGCGTACATGCTCTGTCGCCCCAAACTCTGTCGATACCTCAGACCGGCCATGACCTTTGCGACGAACTGGTCGCTGCTTCCGATCGGGATCCCCGACGAGGCGGTGGCATCCGTCGCCTGTCGTCTCCGTGTCAACGACCCGCAGAGCCTGCCGCTTCGACCGACGGACAGCCACAAGGGCGTCCACGGCCATCTCCTGCTGGTGGCGGGTAGTGTCGGGAAGAGCGGCGCCGCGGTGCTCGCCGGGCGGGGCGCCCTGCGCGGCGGTGTGGGACTGGTAACGGTCGCCTGCCCCGAGGCTGTCCGACCCGAGATCGCCTGCCAGCAGGCGGAGCTGATGACCCTCGGGCTGAACGCCGCCGATCGAGAGACGCTGGAGCAGAGAGCCATGGGTTTCGACGCGGTGGCCCTGGGTCCCGGCCTGGGCCTGGACGACGAGACCGTCGCCTGGGTCCGCAGCTTGACCGGTCGTCTCCGGGAACCCATGGTTATCGACGCGGATGGAGTGAACGCCCTGGCACGGGGTGGAGCCGATCCGGCCTGGGTCGCGACGCGGCCTCAGGCCGGAACGGTCCTCACCCCCCACCCGGGGGAGGCCGCCCGGCTACTGGGCTGGACGACGCAACAGGTTCAGTCGGACCGCCTACAGGCGTTGGAGCGACTGGTGGAGGGCTGGAAGGTCGTGGTGGTTCTTAAAGGGGAGCACACGTTGATCGGATCCCCCGAGGGCGATGTGGCCGTCAACATCACGGGGAACGCAGGGATGGCCACCGCCGGCACCGGCGACGTCCTCACCGGTCTGCTGGGCGCGTTCCTGGCCCGCGGCATCGCCCCCTACGAGGCCGCCTGCCTGGCGGTCCAGATCCACGGCGACGCCGGCGACCGGGCCGCAGAGCTCCTGGGTCAGGACGGCATGATCGCGTCCGATCTCGTTGAGATGCTGCCCACTTCGATTCAGATGAGGGCCGAGTCGTGAACCGACCGCAGACCGTCTTCTCGTTGAGCGAGAAGGAGACCTACGAGTTGGGTCAGGCGATGGCCCGGGGTCTTCGCGGCGGCGAGGTGATCGTCCTCGAGGGCGACCTGGGTCTCGGCAAGACGGTGATGGTTCGGGGCCTGGCGGCCGGCCTGGGAGTCGCGCCCGAGGATGTCCACTCCCCCTCCTACATGTTGGTGCAGGAGTACAGCGGTGGGCGCGTTCCGATGTTCCATGTCGACCTGTATCGCTTGACCGAGGAGGCCGACACGGAAGAGATCGGTATCGATGAAATCTCGTCCGGTGGCGGCGTGGTGGTGGTCGAGTGGGGCGAGCGTCTCCCCCGTCACCTGCGTCGCGATGCGATCCACATCCGACTTCACGACATCGGCGAGGATTCCCGACGGATCGAACTGGGTTCCTTCGGGAGCCCGATGAACGAGGTCGCAGACGCGATCGATCAGTCCAGCCGGTAGTTGGGCGCTTCCTTCGTGATGATCACGTCGTGGGCGTGGGACTCCCGAAGCCCGGCCGAGGTCAGCCGGACGAACCGTGACCGCTCGTGGAGCTCGGGGATCGTCGCCGCACCCAGGTAACCCATTCCCGCACGAAGTCCGCCCATCAACTGGGACGCCAGAGCGGTGAGGGTGCCCTTGTACGGCACGCGGCCCTCGATCCCCTCGGGGACCAGCTTCTTCTCTTCGAAATCGTCCTGGAAATAGCGATCCTTGGAGCCCTGCTTCATGGCCCCGATCGACCCCATGCCGCGGTACTCCTTGAACGTCCGCCCCTGGAACAGGACCGTCTCGCCGGGAGACTCCTCGGCCCCGGCAAACAGGCTGCCGATCATCACCGACTGGGCACCGGCGGCCAGGGCCTTGGTGATGTCGCCGGAGAACTTGATCCCGCCATCCGCGATCAGCGGGACGTCGGCCTCGCGACAGGCCTTCGCCGCCTCGACGATGGCGGTCAGTTGCGGCACACCGGCACCGGTCACGACCCGGGTCGTGCAGATACTGCCGGGACCGACACCGACCTTGACGGCATCGACTCCGCGATCGATCAGGGCCTGCGCCCCATCGCGTGTGGCGACGTTGCCACCGACCAGCGAGACGTCGGGGTAGCGGTTCCGCATTCGCTCGACGGTGGCCAACACCGTCGCGCTGTGACCGTGGGCGGTGTCGACGACGAGGACGTCGACATGCGCGTCGATCAGGGCCTGGGCCCGATCGTCGGTGTCGGTTCCGACACCGATGGCGGCGCCGACCCGCAGCCGTCCGAAACTGTCCTTGCAGGCCAGGGGATAGGTGATCTGTTTCTGAATATCCTTGACGGTGATCAGGCCGCTGAGACGGTGGTTCTCGTCCACCACCGGCAACTTCTCGATGCGATGTTGGTGCAGCAGTTCCTTGGCCTGTTCCAGAGTCGTCCCGACGGGTACCGTCACCAGGCCATCGGCGGTCATCAGATCGCGAACCGGCATGTCCGGCGTGGTGCAGAACCGTAGATCGCGGTTGGTCAGGATGCCCACCAGACGCCCGTCGTCCTCGGTGACCGGGACACCGGAGATCCGATAGCGACTCATCAACTCCAGGGCGTCGGAGATCTTCTGCTGCGGTCGCAGGGTGATCGGGTTGACGATCATCCCCGACTCGGAGCGCTTGACCTTGTCGATCTCGTCGGCCTGATCCTCGATGGTGAGGTTCTTGTGGACGATGCCGATCCCGCCCTCCTGGGCGATGGCGATGGCCAGCGACGACTCGGTCACCGTGTCCATCGCCGACGAGATCAACGGGATGTTCAATTCGATCTGACGTGTCAGACGCGTGCCGGTGTTGACGCCACTGGGCAGGACGTCGCTGCTGCCGGGGAGCAACATCACGTCATCGAAGGTCAGCCCCTCGGGGATCGGGAACTCGATCATGCCACCTCCGCCCGGCTTCGCTGCCGGGGTTGCGGCATTCTAGATGAATCGTCGTCCGGCGGCTACGTGGATTTGGCCCCGTGACATCGCTTGTATTTCTTCCCCGATCCACAGGGACACGGCGAGTTGCGCCCGACCTTATCGCCCTTGCGCTGGACCTGCTCGACGCCGCCCCGGGCCGTCACGCCGCTCTTCGCCTTGGAGGCCGCCTCGAAGATCTGCTGCTGTTCTCGTTGTCGGCGATCGGCTTCGGCCCGACGGTCCTCGTCGGTCATCGGCTCGAAGGTGAACATGAATCGGACCGAGTCGTTCTCGATCCGTTCCTTCATCTGCCCGAACATGTCGAACGACTCTCTCTTGTACTCGATCAGCGGATCACGCTGGCCGTAAGCCCGCAGCCCGATGCCATCCTTGAGATGATCCATCGCCAGCAGGTGATCCTTCCACGCGCCGTCGATGACCTGCATCAGGATGTGTCGCTCGTAGTAACGCATCGGCTCGGCACCGACTCGCTCTTCCTTGGCCCGGTAGAACCGATCGAGGCGCTCCCAGATCGCCGGCTCGATCTGCTCCAGATCCAGCGTGGCGATCTCGATCTCTCCCCCCTCCAGGGGGTCGTGACCGAAGTGCTCCCGGAGTTGGATGCTCAGCTTCGCCATATCCCAGTTGTCGGGGCTGGACTCGCTGGCAAGCGTCTCCTGCACGGTGAACCCGAGAATGTCCCGGGCCGTATCCTTGACGTAGTCGTCCTGTTCCTTGCCGTCGAGGATGCTGCGTCGGAGTTCGTAGATCTGCTGACGCTGCTTGTTGTTGACGTCGTCGTACTCAAGCAGGTGTTTGCGCGTCTCGAAGTTGCGCTGCTCGACCTGCTTCTGGGCCCGTTCGATCGACTTGGAGACGATACCCGACTCGATCGGGACATCTTTCTCAAGACCCAGACGCTGCATGGCCGATCGCATCTTGTCGCCGGCGAAGATCCGCATCAGGTCGTCTTCCATCGACAGGAAGAAACGAGAATCGCCGGGATCTCCCTGACGACCGGCACGACCGCGCAGCTGATTGTCGATCCGACGAGACTCGTGACGCTCGGTGCCGAGGATCGACAGGCCACCCTGCTCGATCACCTCGACGTGCTCCGTCTTGCATTCCTTCTCAGCGGTCTCGAGCTCGCTCTTGAATCGACCCTCCCAGTTGGGGTCGTCGGTTTTAAGCCCGTCGCGTATCAGGGTCTGACGTGCGAGAAACTCCGGATTTCCACCGAGCAGGATGTCGGTCCCGCGACCGGCCATGTTGGTGGCGATCGTTACCGCCCCCAGACGCCCGGCCTGGGCCACGATCTCGGCCTCCATCTCGTGGAACTTGGCGTTGAGGACGACATGCTTGATACCGGCCCGCTTCAGCATCCCCGCCAGCTTCTCGGAACTCTCGATGGTGACCGTGCCGACCAGCACCGGCTGCCCACGTTCCTGAAGCGAGCGGATCTCTTCGACCACGGCACGCCACTTCTCTTCAGTGGTGCCATAGATGGCGTCGGGATGTTCGATGCGGATCAACTGCCGGTTGGTGGGGATGATCGCCACCTCCAGCTCGTAGATCTTGTCGAACTCGATGGCTTCGGTATCGGCAGTACCGGTCATGCCGGAGAGCTTGTCGTACATCCGGAAGTAGTTCTGGAACGTGATGGTCGCCAGCGTCTGGTTCTCGCGCTCGACGCGAACGCCTTCCTTGGCCTCGACTGCCTGGTGTTGTCCGTCGCCCCAGCGTCGCCCCGGCATCAGGCGACCGGTAAACTCGTCGACGATGACCACCTGACCGTCCTTGATCATGTAGTCCACGTCCCGCTTGAACAGCACGTGGGCCTTGAGCGCCTGATTGATGTGATGGACCAGATCCATGTGCTGTGGGTCGTAGAGATTCTCGAGGCCCAGCAGCTCCTGACAACGCTCGACGCCCTTATCGGACAGCGTCACGGTGCGGGACTTCTCGTCGACGACGTAGTCGCCGGTGTGCTCGACCTCGTAGTCCTTGCCGCCCTGGATGACGGCGCCCTTCTCGAGCCGCGGGATGATCTTGTTGATGCGCTGGTACTTGTCGGTGGACTCCTCGGCCGGTCCGCTGATGATTAACGGCGTGCGGGCCTCGTCGATCAGGATCGAGTCCACCTCGTCCACGATGGCGAAGTTGTGACCTCGCTGGACCATCGACTCGATCGAGAACTTCATGTTGTCGCGCAGGTAGTCGAAGCCGAACTCGTTGTTGGTGCCGTAGGTGATGTCGGCGCCGTAGGCGTCCTGCCGTTCCTTGTCGGAGAGGCTGTGCTTCACACAACCGACTGACAGCCCGAGGAACCGATGGACCTGACCCATCCACTCCGCGTCACGGGAGGCCAGGTAGTCGTTGACGGTGACGATGTGGACACCCTTGCCACCGAGACCGTTGAGGTACGACGGCAGCGTCGCCATCAACGTCTTGCCCTCACCGGTCTTCATCTCTGCGATGGTGCCGCGATGGAGCACCATGCCGCCGATCAACTGGACGTCGTAGTGCCGCATGCCCAGCACACGCTTGGCGGCTTCGCGTACGACGGCGAACGCCTCGGGCAACAGTTCGTCGAGAGACTCGCCGGCGTCGATCCGACCACGGAACTCGCCACGCTTCTCCCGCAGTTGGTCGTCGGACAGCTCCTGGGTCGTCGACTCGAGATCGTTGATCCGCACGACGCCGGGCTGGAGCTTCTTTAGAAGGCGGTCGTTCTTTGAGCCGACGACCTTGGTGATGAGTGCGTTAAGCATCCCGTTAGTATAGCAGCGGCCGCACGTTAGCCGAGCATCGCGTCCAGGTCGGCTCGATCCTTCACACGGCGATGCGACAGCCAAAATATGAGCGGATGAACAAGACGCAAGGAGGTCCGATCGACCCACGCCACCATCGGCTCGATCAACGCTCGGATCCCTATCCGCTTCAGGCCACGATCCCCCCGCCGTGCAATCGCTCCGGCGCCGGCCCAGAACAGATCGTGGAGCGCGATCTCCCACGCGTAGAGACGTGCGCCAAGACGATCCAGATCCCACCACTCCTTACCGTCGTAGATCGCCACGGCACGACCGACAATCCGTTCTGGAACGACCACGGGATCCAACCGACTGACCGAGTCGCCACGGGTCCGATACCGCGGACCGCGGGCGTCGGGTCGGCGGCGGGCGTTGCCGACGGCGCGATGGATGACCAGGTAGTCGAGCTGCCGGAAGAGGAGAAGGTCGCCGAAACGGGGCGGGCGGGACTCGAAATCGATGGCGACCACGTCATCGCTGTCCAGGATCGGTCGCATGCTGCGACCCTCGACCCGGACCGTGCCACGACGTCCGGACCGGCCCATCAACTCGACGGCGGCGTCGAGGAACTGCTCGTTCAGGCTGGAAGGTGGCTGGGACAAAAAATATGGCCCCCTTCGAGCCTGCGGGGGGGCATTTCCATCAGGCTCGAAGAGGGCCAAGGTTCTGACCAGGAGGAGGTCATGTCCTATGCCGCCCCTACATTGCAACTGCAATGCCAAGCCTGCGAGAGAATCGAAATTTGGGAAAACCTCCTTGAAAACCCGTTCGTGGGGTCGGCCGAGGCCCGAGGGTGTCACCCATTGGACGTCAGGCTGACGCGGGGTGACAGTCGGACCGCCGAATTGGCACCGCGGGGGCTACCCCTCCTCGCCCTCGGCGGCCGAGGCCGCCTCACGGAGCAGGGCCCGGGCGATCACCAGCCGCTGGATCTGGTTGGTGCCCTCGTAGATCTGCGTGATCTTGGCGTCCCGCATGTACTTCTCGATGGGGTAGTCCTTGATATAGCCGTAGCCACCGAACAGTTGCACGGCGTCGGTGGTGACCTTCATCGCCATGTCGGTGGCGAACAGCTTGCACATCGCGGCTCGCTTGGAGTTGTGCTTGGAGCCTGCGTCGGCACCACGGGCCGCCGCATGGACCAGCTGGCGAGCCGCCTCGATCTGGGTTGCCATGTCGGCAAGCATCCACTGGATCCCCTGGAACGAACTGATGGACTGACCGAACTGCTTACGCTTGCCGGTGTACTGGATGGCCAGGTCCAGTGCGCCCTGTGCCAGACCGACAGCCTGAGCCGCCACCCCGGGTCGGGCCAGGTCCAGGGTCATCATCGCGTGCTTGAAGCCACGCCCCTCGAGCCCACCCAACAGGTTGGCCGCGGGCACCCGGCAATCCTCGAGATGGATCTCGACGACCGGTACACAGCGGATCCCCATCTTGTCTTCGTGCTTGCCCACGCGATAACCCGGCGTGTCCTTGTCGACGACGATGGCCGACACGCCACGGGCTCCACGATCGGGAGTCGTCACGCAGAAGATCGTGTTGAGCGAGGCCACGGCCCCACCGGTGTTCCACTTCTTCTCACCGTTGAGGACATAGTGATCTCCGTCCAACTCCGCCCGAGTCGTCATCCCACCGGCATCGGACCCGGCGTCCTTCTCCGAGAGGCCGAACGCCACGAGCTTCTCACCCGACGCCACGTCGGGGAGCCAGCGCTGTCTCTGTTCCTCGGTGCCACCGACGATCAGCGGAAATGTGCCGAGCGCATTGACGGCGTATCCCACACCCATGCCACCACAGGCACGGGAGAACTCCTCCACCACGAGGCACAGGTTCAGGACGCCGCCGTCCTCGCCGCCGTACTCCTTGGGAATCCAGACACCGGAGAGTCCGGCCTCGCGGATGGCGCGCTGAACCTCCCACGGATACTCCTGGGCGACGTCATACTTGGCCGCCACCGGACGCATCGCCTTGTCGGCGACCTCCCGGGCTCGTTGCTGATACTCGATATTTTCCTTGGTGAGAAGGTCTTGACTCATCGCATCCTCTTGGTAATTCGGAGAGTCACTTTAGCAGACCTCAGGACTCGTCGTCCGCAGTATGGCCGCAGTTCCAGCAGCGGCTGAACTGCCCCTCCACCGACTCGCCGCAGCCCTTACAGGTCCAGTCCGCCCGATCCGTCCGCTGTAAATCGACCAACAGTTTCTTGGCCTCGTCCATCCGCGCGTCATCCAGTAGCCACAACTCAACCCAGCACTCGTTGAGAGGCAACTCACCGGCGCCGGACTTGCGAAACTCGCCACGAACTTCGCAGCGGATGCCGCTGGCCTCCAGAACGTTCTTCAGGTTGTGGACCTCGAAACCGTTGGGCGCGCTGTGGATGCAGGTCATGGCGTCAGTCCTCCGGTGTTCCGGTTCTCAGATTGCGATGCCACCAGGATACATCCTGCCACGCGCCGAGCTTGAAGCCGACGGCGGGAAAGACCCCGATCTCCACGAACCCACACGCCTTGTGAAACGCGAGACTGGCGGGATTGGGAACGGTTACACCGGCGTACGCGTTGTAGAAACCGCGGTCGGCGATCACCTCGAACAATCGATGGTAAAGCGCTTTTCCCACTCCACCCCGTCGGCGAGCTTCCCCTACGTAGACCGAGGTCTCGACGGCATACCGATACGCCTCGCGATCTCGGTGGGCGGTGGCGTACGCGTAACCCAGCAGGCCGTCGTCGTCTTCGGCCACGAGCCAGGCGTAACGATCCAACGCCACCGCGATCCGCTCGGTGAACGTTTTCCTATCCGGGACCTCGAGTTCGAAAGAGATCGCAGTGTCGCGAACGATCGGCCCGTAGGTCGCGAGACACGCCGCCGCGTCGGCGACAGTGGCGTTCCGTAGATTCACCCCGCTAACCGATGGATCAGCAGGACAACGACTCCTACAACCGCGACGAGGAGCCCGCTAACCGGCTCCATGAATCGCACGCCGGCGGGAAGCTTGATTGCACGCAACCGAGCGACGGCAAACGCCGACAACCCACCCATCAACAAGATGGTCGGGATCGCGTAGGAGAGCAGCACGGCGGTCATCGCGACCCGTCCGTTACCGTCTGCAGCGACGACGATCGGCATCAAGAGCACACACGGGTTGGCACCGACCAGGAGCGCCAGGGCCCACGCCCCGAGACTGGATTTGTTTCGAATCCAACCCTCATCGGCGTGGTAATGCAGATGCTCCGGGTGGGACGGTCCCTCGTCTCCACTACAGTGATGCCCGGCATCGGCCCCATGGACCCAGTCGCCACCGGGGTGGAAGTGGCCGCCCTTGCGCCAGGACCAGAGCGCGTACAGCAGGCCGAAGACGATCAACAGATACGGGCCTGCCTGTTCGAGGGTCTCGCCCCAGAAGGAGGCCGTCGAACGACCGGCGCCAAGAGCCAAGAGGGCCAGGACGATCGACAGCATCACGTGCAGGATGCCGGACGCGACGGCGACCCAACCGGTACGCCACCCCGACCAACCCCGCGCGCGGCCGATGAGGGCGAAGGGTAACCAGTGGTCGGGAATCAGCGTATGGAAGATCCCGGTCAGGAGGGCCGCACCGACGGAGGACGTCAGCAACGCGCCGGAACCGCCCGTCAACGAGCGTGCTCGACGGCCCGCAGCTCGCGGATGACCGTCACCTTGACCTTCCCGGGATAGTCCATCTCCGACTGAATCTTGCCGGCCAGATCGGAGGCGATCATCTCGACCTGGGCATCGTCGGTTTGACGGGACTTCGCGATGACACGGATCTCTCGACCCGCCTGAATCGCGTACGACTGATCGACACCCTTCATGTCGTTGGCCAGTTCTTCGAGCTTCTCGATCCGCTTGATGTACTCCGCGACGGTCTTGCGTCGCGCGCCGGGTCTTGCGCCGGAGAGCGAATCGGCCGCCGACACCAGCACCGAGATCGGTGTCGTCATCTCACAATCTTCATGATGGGACGCGATCGCGTTGACAACGGCGTCGGACTCGCCGCACTGGGTTGCCACCTCGGCACCGATCTCCGGATGAGTCCCCTCGCGCTCGTAGTCGATCGCCTTACCGATGTCGTGTAACAGTCCAGCCCGTCGAGCCTCGCGCTCGTCGAGACGCAACTCCGCCGCCAACATACCGGTGAGGTAGGCGACCTCCTTCGAGTGGTTGAGGACGTTCTGCCCGTAAGAGGTTCGGTAGCGCAGGCGACCCAGCAGCTTGACGATCTCGGGGTGGACCTTCTTGAGTTTCAACTCCTTGACGGTCTCCTGCCCGGCCTTGCGCATCTCGTCGTCGAGTCGTCGCGTGTTGCGCTTCGTCAGGTCGTCGATTCGCTTCGGATGGATATGCCCGTCCTTGACCAGAGTCGTCAGGACGCGACGGGCGATCTCGCGCTTGACCGGGTTGTATCCCGACAGCGTGATCTTGTTGGCCTCCTCGTCGATCAACAGCTGGATCCCGGTGGCCGCCTCGAACGCGCGGATGTTCTTGCCTTCCTGTCCGATGATGCGGCCCTTGAGGTCGCTGCCCTCGGGGAGGTCGAACATGCTGATGGTCCGCTCCGAGCTGAAATCCGAAGCCGCCCGTTCGACGGCCATCGCCAGGATCCGCTGCGCCTCGGCATCGGCCCCCTTGCGGGCCTCGTCACGGATCTCCTTGACCATCGTGACGGCGTCGAGGCGGGCCTGGACCTTCAGGTTGGCCAGCAGCTGTCGGCGGGCTTCTTCGCGGGTCATCCCCGACACCGATGCCAGCTTGTCGGTCTGCTCGTCGAAGGTGCGCTCCGCCTCTTCGAGTTTGCCCTGGGCGGCGGCCTCGAGATCGTTCATCGCCGCCTGCCGTTGTGTCAGCTTCTCTTCCTCACGCTTCAGCTGGCCCTCGGTATCCTGAAGCCCTTGCTGCGCGGCGCTGATATCCCGTTCGCGCTTCGCGAGCTGTCCCTTACGCGACCGCAGGTCGCGATCGAACTTCTCCTTCTGACCCAGGATCGATTCCTTCGCTTCGAGCTCGACCCGGCGTCGCAGCTTCTCCGACGCTCGTCGCGCGCTGCGGAGCTGTTCGTCGGTGCGCATCTTGGTGGCGGCCAGCGAACGCACGCCGAAGCGATTGTTCAGAAGCCAGCCGAAGAACCCGCCGATGAAGGCGGCTGCCAGACCGGTAATGATGAGGCTGAGGCTTTCGCTCATGAGATGTCCTGTCCGCCGGCCGCGATCGCCGCGTCACCGACGAACGGATTGGTCCGTTGTTCGGCGTCAAGCGTCGTTGCCGGTCCATGGCCGGGAAAACAGCGAGTGGCTCCCGGCAGCGAAAACAGTTTACCGCGAATCGATTGGGTCAGTTCCTCGAGGGAGCCCCCGAAGAGATCGGTCCGCCCGATGGAGCCCTGAAAAAGGGTATCCCCCACCCACATGACCTCCCCGTGCCGCAGGCAGACCCCGCCGGGGCTGTGGCCGGGGGTGTGGAGGACGTCGAAGTTCAGCCCGTCGAAGACGAACGGCTGCCCCTCCTCGAACCAGGCGTCGGGGGCCGGAGAGGGTTTCACCTGAATCCCGAACATCTCGCCCTGACGCGGCAGCTCCTTGAGGAGTGGCAGATCGTCCCGATGCAGAATGATCGGCGCGTTCGTGCGCTCCTTGAAGAAGTGATTGCAGGCGACGTGGTCGAGGTGGGCGTGGGTGTTGATGATCCACTCCAGCTCCAACCCACGTCGATCCAGTTCGTCGGCCAGGAACTCTGTCTCCACGCCGGGATCGACGATGGCCGCCTTCTTCCCCGACGGCCCGACCATCAGGTAACAGTTCTCCACGAACGGCCCGACGGTGTGACAGAGGACCTCGAGCGACCCGCTCACGACTTACGCTGCCGTGCGTTGGCCCGGAGGATCTTCTTGCGCAGCCGGAACGCCTTGGGAGTGACCTCCACCAGCTCGTCGTCCTTGATGAACTCGAGCGTCTGCTCGAGACTCATGGTCTTCGGCGGGATCAGTCGCATCGTCGCGTCGGACGAGGACGCCCGCATGTTGGTCAGCTTCTTTTCCTTGATGATGTTGACGTCCAGGTCATCCGGTCGCGAGTTCTCACCGACGATCATCCCTTCGTAGACCGAGTCACCGGGCGCCACGAAGATCGTGCCGCGAGACTGGAGATGCTCGACCGCATAGGCCGTCACTCGACCGGGACGGTCGGCGACGAGGGCGCCGGTCATGCGATGCGGGATGTTGCCCTGCCAGACGTCGTAGCCGTCGAAGATGTGATTCATGATGCCCGAGCCCTTGGTATCGCTGAGGAACTCCGTGCGGAAGCCCAGCAGGCCGCGGGCCGGAACCCGAAACTCCATCCGCACACGACCGCTGCCGTGATTGACCATCTTGGTCATGCGCCCCTTGCGGGTACCGAGCTTCTCGGTGACCACACCGATGTGCTCTTCCGGGCAGTCGACGACCATCAACTCCATCGGCTCCATCGTCTTGCCGTCTTCCTCATGGGTGAGGATCTCGGGCTTGCCGACGGTCAACTCGTAGCCCTCGCGACGCATCATCTCGACGAGGATCGCAAGTTGCAGCTCTCCACGACCGGAGAGCCGGAACGCATCGGGAGAGTCGGTCTCCTCGACACGGATCGAGACGTTGATCAGGATCTCCTTGAACAGGCGTTCGCGGAGTTTGCGGCTGGTGACATGTTTGCCTTCCAGACCGGCCGTGGGCGAATCGTTGACGGCCAGCACCATCGCCAGGGTCGGCTCCTCGACCTTGATCGGCGGCAGCGGCTTGGGGTTGTCGGGGTCCGAGAGGGTCTCGCCGATGTTGGCACCCTCGAGACCGGCGACCTGCACCAGGTCACCGGGGCCGGCCTCCTCGATCTCGACCCGACGCAGCCCGTCGAAGCCGAACAGACTGGTCAGACGACGGGTCTCGATCGTCCCGTCGACGCGACAGTGCGCGACCTGCATCCCCTTGCGGAGTTTGCCGTTGAATAGGCGGCCAAGTGCCAGCCGACCCAGGTAGTCGTCGTAGTCCAGCATGGTGAGGAGGAACTGGGTCACCTCCTCGGGGTCGTAGATCGGTGGCGGAGTCGTCTTGAGAATCTGCTCCAGCAGCGGTACCAGCGTCTGGTCCTCGCCGTCGGCCGTGACGCGACAGATCCCCTTCCGCGCGTCGGTGTAGAGCACCGGGAACTCCAGCTGCTCTTCCGTGGCGTCGAGATCGATGAACAGGTCGTAGACCTCGTTCAAGACCTCATCGGAGCGCGCATCCTTGCGATCGATCTTGTTGATGACGACGATCGGCGTCAGGCCGGCCTCGAACGCCTTGCGCAGCACGAAGCGTGTCTGCGGAAGTGGTCCCTCGCTGGCATCCACGAGAAGCATGACACCGTCGACCATCTTCAGGGTTCGCTCGACCTCACCACCGAAGTCGGCATGCCCCGGTGTGTCGACGATGTTGATCTTGGTCTCGCGATAGACGATGGCCGTGTTCTTGGCCATGATCGTGATGCCCTTCTCCCGTTCCAGGTCGCCGGAGTCCATCACGCGTTCGGCGACTTCTTGATTCTCGCGGAAGATGCCGCTCTGCCAGAGCATCGCGTCGACAAGTGTCGTCTTCCCGTGATCGACGTGGGCGATGATCGCAAGGTTACGGATATCCTGGCGTCGTTCCTGGCTCATGGGTGGATCCTCTGGACAGAAAAACCGGAAGCTACGGCTCCCGGTGGCGAGAGGGGCGACGATACCACCTCCGGCTATAGAATGCCGGAATGGAACAAACACCCGACCCGGATTTACAGGTGGTCACGGCGATCTACGAAGCACTGGATCGTGAGCAACCCGAGGCCGCCATCCGACTGGCGGAAATCGCGTTGTCCGGTGCCGGTGCCGACGATCCGGTTCTGCGGTTCCTCGCCGGTATCGCCCATATTGAACTGGGTGCGGCGGCCGAGGCCGTCGAGCATCTCCGGCGGGCCGTCGAACTGGACGAGGAAGACACGGAGTTTCGGGCCAACCTGGCCCACGCGTTGTTTGCGTCGTGTCGCTTCGAAGAGTCGCAAACTCAGTGTATTCAAGTCCTGGAACAGGACGGGCACAATCCCGACGGACACATGGTGTCGGGACTGTTGCTGGAGCGAGGCGGCGATCTGAACGCGGCCGACGACGCCTTCGCCGAGGCTCACCGTCTGGATCCTCAGGGCTATCCGCTGCCCGTCCGTCTGGAAGCGGCCGAGTTCGAGACGATACTGGAGTTAGCGATGACGGCGTTGCCGGAGTCGGTGCGTGGCGCGCTGGACGAGGTCGTGGTCAGCGTCGAACCGCTCCCCGACGACGAGGCCCTGCAAGCGGACGACGGCACGCTGGACCCGGAACTACTGGGTCTGTTCGTCGGTGTCCCTCGATCGGAAAGCAACTCGTCGATGGGCCCCGGTCACGCCCCCGCACGAATCCTGATCTTCAAGCGCAACCTCGAACGTTGCTTCACGGAACGGGCGCAACTGGGCGAGGAGATTGCACGCACGCTGTACCACGAACTGGGTCACTACCTGGGACTGGATGAGGACGACCTGGAAGAGCGGGACCTGCAGTAACCTCAGCACAACGTGACCCGAAGAATGTTGTAGTCACGAGACTACGCGACGCGTGTCGCAGTCTTGTTTCGGGATCTGGATGTCGATGGGCTCGAGTGTCGACTCTCGCGGACACCGTCGTGCCAGATCTGCGCCGAGCTCGTCGCCGAAAGCGGCTAGCCCGAGATCCTTCCGGCAAACAGCCGCTTGGCGAGGAAATCTTGCCAGGTCCAGAGCGATGACGTCAGCCCGACCCGCATCGCCGGCGAGATCAGCTCGGGCCTTCGCTCTGTCATGCGCTTGATGAAGTTTCGCCAGATCGCAAAGAGCATCGCCCTGCCGTTTACGT
>Ga0224508_10000061_pt1 | contig 129616 bp, 115 predicted proteins | sample SF_Jan12_sed_USG_4_FD_170157 | JGI IMG/M metagenome (GOLD analysis project Ga0224508, IMG submission 170157) | Sediment microbial communities from San Francisco Bay, California, United States - SF_Jan12_sed_USGS_21 | ecosystem: Environmental > Aquatic > Marine > Sediment | place: USA... | reverse complement strand
GCAGCACGATGCAGCTGCTCGGCAACGGTCGCTTTGACGACGGCATCGATCTGCGCATGCCAGTCTCTTTGCGCCACAGGCTCTTGCTCAACCTGTGGATTCTCGACAACGGACTCCAGCGGCCTCAGGAGCTCTTCAGGCGGCTCGAGCGGGACCGCTTCGGGCTCGCTCTCCACGGGCTCAGGGACCGTTTCAGCTTCCGCTGTAAGCAGCTGAAGCTCGAGCTCCAGGACCTCTTCAACATCGACATCGAAGCGCGTGAGAGTGACGACCGCCCCGATTAGCAGCGCCGCCAGCACCATACACGCCGCCAGCCTGGGCCGCGCTTTTCGCTGCCAGGCGGTGGGCTCAGATGGATTGATGTCCGCGGTATTCATACTCTATATTCAGATGCGCCGGCGGCCGGATTCGTCTGCATCAATTCTAGTGCCCTTCCCCGAGCGGTACCATGCCCCAGACTTCACAGTATGAAGTTAAGGCTCTTTCCGGCGTCGTCTAACGCTTGACACAGGGCCATTCAAGGCCTGATACTTCGTGAAATAAAGTTAATTAGACCGTGAATCTTCACTTCGACGAAATGATCAGCGCCCCCTGTCGCCTCGGCATCCTGGCCACGCTCGTGCCGGGCCAGCCGGTCTCGTTCACTGAGATGAAAGCCGCGACCAGCCTGTCCGACGGCAACCTGCACGTGCAGACCCGCAAGCTAGCCGACGTGGGTTATATCGAAATCAACAAGGTCATGAAGGGCCGGCGTTCTGTAACCGAGTTTCGTCTCACTGAACTCGGGCTGGAGCGCCTCCGACTTCATGTCATGAAGTTACAGGCGGTCCTGGACGCGGAAGCCGATGTAACCCGACCTGCCCGCGCCGGGCAGCCGGACGACTCGGCGGTCTGGGCATGAGCAACCACCCGAAAAAAATCGCGATCGGCGCCGACCATGGTGGCTTCGGCCTGAAGACCGGGCTGGCGGCACATTTACGCGAAGCCGGGCACCAGGTCGAGGATGTCGGTACTTCATCTCGTGAAGCTGCCGACTATCCGGTCTTCGCCCGCGCGGTCGCCGACGCCGTTTCGCAGGGGAGAGCCGACGTCGGCATCATGATCGACGGCGCCGGAATCGGCTCATGCATGGTCGCGAACAAGGTGCCCGGTGTGCGAGCGGCACTCGCCTACGATCTGTCGAGCGCCCGTAACAGCCGTGAGCACAACGATGCCAACTTGCTGACTCTTGGCGCGGGACTTATTGGCGCCGGTCTGGCGGAGCAAATCGTCGACCTGTGGCTGGCAACCGAATGCACAGAGCCGCGCCACCTGCACAGGGTCGCGATGTTCGCTGATCCGGGCGTGCAGCCGCGGGCCAGTCACAATCCGGGCGAGAACACAGCATTGCATTTGTCCGATCAGGATATTGACCGGGTAGTGTCCCGGCTGCATCAGATCCTGGGCCCGATGGCGAGTGTCGAGCCCACCGGTCCCTGCGTTGGTGACAACCCCGAGGCGGCGCGAGAATTCGTGCGGCTCGGTGCCACCGGGTTGACCAGCGTCGCCCCGGCGGAGCGGCCCGGAAGTATCCCTGGTGACCTCGCGCGCTACATCGACCACACCCTGCTCAAACCCGACTCGACCGAGGAGCAGGTCCGCAACCTCTGCACCGAGGCACGGGACTATAACTTCCGATCGGTGTGCGTCAACCCAACGTGGGTGCCGTTGGCCGCCGAGCTGCTGCGGGGCAGCGACGTGCTCACCTGTACCGTCGTCGGTTTCCCGCTCGGCGCCAACGAGCCTGCGATCAAGGCCATGGAAGCGCGTCGTGCCATTCGCAACGGCGCCCGCGAAATCGACATGGTGATTAACATCGGCGCGCTCAAAAGTGGTAACGATGCACTCGTGCTGCGCGACATCCGGGCCGTGGTCGAGGACTGTGTCGATGGCAACGCGGTGTGCAAGGTCATTCTGGAAACCGCGCTTCTGACCGATGACGAGAAACGTCGCGCCTCGGAGCTTGCGCGAACCGCGCGCGCCCACTTCGTTAAGACGTCGACAGGCTTCTCGACCGGTGGCGCCACCGTCAGCGATGTTGCGCTCATGGCCGAAGTCGTTCGCGGCGCCGGCATGGAGGTCAAGGCCTCCGGCGGCATCAGTTCCTACAGCGATGCCAAGGCAATGATTGAGGCGGGGGCCACCCGCCTGGGAGCGAGCGCCAGCATTGGCATCGTACGAGAAGCAAAATCGACAAGTATGAGCGCCTGAGGAGTTGAATCGATGGTCGATCTGAGAGCTTACGTTTTTCTAGACTCATTACAGCCGCAATTCGCCTCTTTTCAGGCGACAATCTCGAAGGGTTACCTCCCCAAAGTGGGCCAGGCGAGTCTCTTCGTGGAGATCGCGCCCGGCATGGCGATCAACCACATCACGGACGTTGCCCTGAAGTCGACGGACGTCACCCCGGGAATGCAGATCGTCGAACGTCACTACGGCATGCTCGAGTTGCATTCCGACAGCCAGGCCGATGTCCGGCAGGCCGGACAAGCAATTCTCGATGCGCTCGGCCTCCAGGAGAAGGATCGCCACAAGCCGCGGGTCGTCTCTAACGAAGTGGTCCGTCATCTCGAGGACACGCAGACCATGCTGATCAACCGCTTCCGCCACGGCAATATGATCCTCGCCGGGCAGACCCTTTTCGTGCTCGAAGTCGAGCCGGCCGCTTATGCGGCCCTGGCAGCAAACGAAGCCGAGAAGGCGGCGGATATCAACATCCTCGAAGTGCGAGCAGTCGGCAGCTTTGGACGCGTTTACATCGGCGGCGAGGAGAAGGACGTGGTGGTCGCCCACGAAGCGGCAACACACGCAATCAAGGCGGTCACGGGCAAGACGAAGAAAAAATAGGTACCTAGATTAATCCGGGTGTGATGCCCGATTCGCGAGGAGCAAAACAGATGTCAGATGCATTAGGAATGATCGAATGCCGGAGTTTTCCGGCGATGGTGGAAGCGGCCGACGCAATGGTCAAGGCGGCCAGAGTCGAGCTCGTGAGTTACGAGAAAACCGGTGGTGGCTACACAACCGCCGTCGTGCGGGGCGACGTCGCGGCCGTCAGGGCGGCCTGTGACGCCGGACGAACCGCCGGCGCCCGCGTGGGCGACGTCGTGGCCGTGCATGTGATCGCGCGACCGCACACCAGTGTCGACCAGGTGATTCCACTGGGTCACAGCTCCGACTCGGCCAAGAAGTAGTGGCCGGCGAAGTGACGCAGCAGTGAAACTCGCGAAAGTCCTTGGCACCGTCGTCGCCACCGAAAAAGACGCCAAACTGCAGGGATTCAAATTCCTGATGTTGGGTGTCTGGGGCTACGACAACAAACCGGCGGGTGACTCGGTCGTTGCGGTCGACGCCGTTGGTGCCGGCGTCGGTGAAATGGTGCTCTTCGCCAGCGGCTCGTCTGCCCGTCAAACCGAATCCACCGACCAGAAGCCGGTTGATGCGGTCGTCATGGCGATCGTTGACAGTTGGGAAATCGAGGGCAAGGAAAAATACCGTAAAGGGGAGGCTAAGGCATGAGCCCGCCGGGAGGTAACGTGGACCTCCTTAGCGACCAGCAGGTCGACCTCATCGCCACCCGCCTTGCCGAACGCCTTACGGCCTCGCAGACGGATGGGACACGAATCCTCGCGGCCCGCACCCAGCCTAACGCCGCTCCTCGCGCGGCGCTTGGCGAAGGCGTCTTCGCCACAGTGGACGATGCCGTCGCAGCGGCGGGTATCGCATTCCGCGAGCTTGACGGCATGACACTCGAGGGTCGGCACAAGATCATCGCCTCGATTCGCGAGTCGATGCTGGAGCATGCCGAGGAGCTTGCGGACCACGCCCATCGTGAGACCGGGCTTGGCCGAGCCGGGCACAAGCTGATCAAGAATCGGCTGGTCACGCGCAAGACCTCCGGCCCGGAGGCGCTCTTGCCTCAGGCTGTCACCGGGGACAATGGTCTGACGCTCACCGAGTACGCACCCTACGGCGTGATCGGCGCCATCACGCCGACGACCAACCCGACCTCCACGATCATTTGCAACACGATCGCCATGCTCTCGGCGGGCAATAGCATCGTCTTCAACGTGCACCCGAATGCCCGCGAGTGTTCCATGGCCAATGTGCGACTGCTGCACCGCGCAATCGTCAGTGCCGGCGGCCCGGCCAACCTGGTTACGACTGTGGTCGAGCCGACGATCGAATCTGCACAGGAGCTCATGAGTCACGCAGGTATCCGTATCCTCGCAGTGACCGGAGGCAGCGGCGTCGTGCGTCAGGCGATGACGAGCGGTAAGCGTGCTATCTGTGCCGGCCCCGGCAACCCGCCGGTGGTAGTCGATACGACGGCCGACCTGGAGCTCGCCGGCAAGGGCATCGTCGCCGGCGCCTCCTTTGACAACAACATCGTGTGTACCGACGAAAAAGAAGTCATCGCCGTCGACAGCATCGTCGACGAGCTATTGCAGCAGATGAAGCGGCACGGGGCCTACCTTTTGAACGAGGGCGAGTTGCACCGCGTGGAACGGGCAATCTTCAGCGAGCAGCGCGGGCCGCGGCGGCGTGCTGTGGTTGAGAAAGACCTCATCGGCAAGAACGCGAGTGAGATCCTCGCTCGGGCTGGCATCTCATCTCAGGGCGATCCACCACTTTTGATTGCGCGAGTCCCGAACGACCACCCGCTGGTCTGGACCGAGCAGATGATGCCGGTGTTGCCGGTCACCTCGGTACCCGACGTCGATCGCGGCATCGAGCTGGCCAAGGAGGCCGAACACGGCTTCGGCCATTCGGCCGGCATGTACTCGCGCGACATAGGCGCGCTAAGCCGTATGGCGCGGACCATCAACACCAGCATCTTCACCAAGAACGGTCCGTTCTTTGCCGGCCTGGGAGAAGGGGGTGAAGGTCACTGCAGCTTCACTATCGCCAGCCCCACCGGCGAAGGGCTCACCGGACCGGTTGCCTTCAGCCGGCTGCGGCGCTGCGTCCTCGTCGATCACTTCCGCATCGTCTGAACCGCATGGCGCAGAAAAAAAAGCGGCACGGAGCTCTCGCGCTACTGGAATTCGAGACTATCGCCGCCGGTGTTCTGGCGAGTGACCTCATGGTCAAGCGGGCACCCATCGCCCTGCTGCGTTGCGGCACGATCCACCCCGGTCGATTCCTGGTTCTGGTCGGCGGCAGCGTCGCCAGCACCGAGGAAGCATTCGGCGTCGGGGTGAAGCTGGGCGAGACCGAGGGCACTTTGAGTGGCAGCGTATTCCTCGGCGACGTTCACCCGAACCTCCATGACGCGGTTCTCGGTGCGCGGCGAGACCTGACGGGCGATGCTCTGGCGGTGGTCGAAACCCGTTCTTCACCTGCCCTCCTGGCCGCCGTGGATGCCGCCGTCAAGAGCACCCCGGTCGTCCTCTCTGAGGTTCGCCTGGGCGATGACCTCGGTGGTCACGCGCTCGCTCTGTTGAGCGGTGATCTGACCGACGCCGAAACCGCACTCGGCATCTGCACTGACCGTGCCGGCGATCAGCTTCTCTCGCAGACACTGCTGCCACGGCTCGACCCGGATCTGCGCCAGGTTCTCGACCGGGGCACCCGCTTCAGCCTCTGCCCCGCCTTCGAGCCAGCCAGCGCTGAATATCCCGAGGAGGTCGCATGCTCCTGGGACGCGTGATCGGAACCGTGGTCCCGGCGGTGCTGGTGGACGAACTGGCGGCCACACCACTGCTCTGGATCCAACCACTCGACCGCGAGGGCCGACCCGAGGGCGACCCCCTCGTCTGCGCCGACGGCACGCGCATGGCAGGGCCCGGTCAGATTATCTATTGGGTGGCCAGCCGCGAAGCTGCGCTGGCCCTCGATCCGTGGTTTGTGCCGGTCGACGATGCCATCGTCGGCCTCGTCGACGACGTCAGGCTCTATACGCCGAAGGAAATGCGCTGATGATTCTCGGCCGCATCATCGGCAACGTCGTGTCGACGATCCATCATTCCATCGTCGAAGGCCGCAAGTTGCTTCTCGCCGAGCGACTCGATCAACACGGGCGCCCCACCGGCGGCTATGTCATCGCCTTCGACGCGATCGGGGCCGGCCAGGGTGAAACCGTACTGATTCTCGACGAGGGCAACGGCGCGCGCCAGATCCTCGACGACGCCGACGCACCGGTGCGTTCGATCGTCGTCGGCATCGTCGACGCGGTTGAACTCGAGACGCAGTGACCCCAATCAGTCTCCGGCAATTATTCTCAGGCAACTACGGTTTCGAGCGCAACGAGAATCATTTCATCGAAGGTCGTCTGCCGTTCCTGGGACGACAGCGCCTTGCCGGTGGGAATGTCGTCGCTAACCGTACAGATGGCGAGGGCCTCGGCGCCGTTTTCGGCTGCGATCGGGTAGATCCCCGCCGCCTCCATTTCAATACCGTAGACATTAAACGTCGCCATTGTCGCGAACATATCCGGATCGGGCGTATAGAAAAGATCACCCGAGAACAGGTTGCCAACGTGGTAACGCACGTTCTGATGTTCCGCAGCCGCGACGGCCTTCTTGACGAGATCGAAGCTCGCGAGCGCCGCGAGATCGTAGCCGCCGAATCGCATGCGGTTGACGTTTGAGTCAGTCGAAGCGCCCATGCCAATGACGATGTCACGCAATTTGACGTCCGGGTGCGAGGTGCCGCAACTGCCGACGCGGATCACGCGTTTAACGCCATACTCGGTGATCAGCTCGGTACAGTAGATCGACGCCGACGGGATACCCATGCCATGAGCCATGACAGACACGGCTTGTCCCTTGTACTCGCCGGTAAAACCCCACATGTTTCTGACATCTGTCACGCGTTTGGCGCCATCGAGGTAGGTATCGGCGATGTACTGCGCTCGCAACGGGTCGCCGGGCATCAGCACCGTCTCGGCGAAATCACCGGGTGCTGCATTCATGTGTTTGGTTGCCATAGGCCTCGCTTCTCGTGCGGGTCTGCGCCACACTTTGTCAATGCAACAACAATACCCCGGTAGTATGTCATGCGTCTATTGATCTGGACCTCGATTCTGCTGGTTGCGTGCACCGATGCCGACAAAGCACCGCAGCCGGAATCGCCGATTGAGGTTGTAGGCTATCTGCAAAGCAAATCTCTGACCGAGGCGAGCGGCCTGGCACGCTCACACCGGCGAGAAGACCTGCTGTGGGCGATCAACGACGACGGGCCGCCGGTATTGCACGCGCTCAACGTAACCGGGGCTCACCTTGGAAAGGTAAAGCTATCGAAGACCAACAATCGTGACTGGGAAGATCTCGCATCATTCAGCTTGCGGGGCAAAGCATATCTGCTCGTGGCCGATATTGGCGACAATGAGCGCAAGCGCAAGGATGTAAGGCTTTATGTCGTCAAGGAACCGGACCCGGACGACAAGAAGGTCAAAGTCGCCTGGCGTATTGAATACAGTTACCCCGACGGGCCGAGGGATGCAGAAGCCGTTGCCGTCGATGCGGTGAACGAGCGCATACTGATTTTGACAAAGCGCGATATTCCAGCCGTGCTTTACGAACTGCCGCTCATTTCGGACACCAAGAAAACGCTTGTTGCCAAACGGCTAGGCGCGATACCGAGCTTGCCGCTGCCCAGCAAGAGGGATGTCAGCAATGCCACGGTTACGAAGGACTGGTATTGGCAGCCGACCGGGATGGATATCGCTGCCGACAGCGCCAGCGCAGTCATTTTGACTTACAGCGGTGTTTACTATTACGCGCGCAAAGACAACGAATCGTGGCTAGATGCGCTGCAGCGGCGGCCGCTCGGCCTCAGGCTACGCAGCCTGCGCGACGCCGAGGCCATCGCATTCGGGCAGGGTGACGATATCGCTTTTGTCACGAGCGAAAAGAAGCATGCGCCGCTGCTGCGTGTCGACCTCAGCAGCGTCTCCCGACCAGCACCTGCGATCTCGATCATGACATTCAATGTGCAAAACCTTTTCGACAACGTCGACGACCCCGACAAGGACGACAAAGCGTATCTGCCGCTTGCGGCAAAGCAGAGCGAGGCGCACGTCACCGAGTGCAATACGATCGAAGTCGAATCGTGGCGCGACGAATGCCTGCATCTCGACTGGAGCGACGATGCCATCGAGCACAAGCTCGGCGTGCTCGCCGAAGCAATCAAGCAGGCCAATGACGGGCGTGGCGCCGACATCATCGCGTTGCAGGAAATTGAGAACGTCACGATACTCGAACGCCTGCGCACGGAGTACCTGGCGGACAGTGCGTATCTGCCCGCGATTCTGATCGAAGGGTCCGACTCGCGTGGCGTCGACGTGGCGTTTTTGTCTCGCTTACCAATTGTCGGTGACGCCGTATTGCATCCTCTCGTGCTCGAAGACTTTCCGGACCGGGCCGGTGATACGCGAGGTTTGCTCGAGGCGACGTTCGAACTGCCCGACGGCTCCCTGCTGACCGGATTCTCGGTTCACTTTCCCGCACCGTTTCATCCGACCGAAATGCGCGTGCTTGCCTACAAACACCTCAATGGGGTTCGCGGCGCGCTGCCACCGGAGCGGAATGTGTTTGCGGCCGGCGACTTCAACACGAGCAGTAGTGAGGACAGCCAGCGAAGCATGCTCGAACGCTTCGTGCGGCCGTTTTGGACGATTGCGCATGAGCAATGTGAGGATTGCCCGGGAACCCAGTATTACGCGCGTGACGATGCCTGGTCATTCCTCGACATGATCCTGTTTTCGCCGGCCGGCGAGTCTGGCAAGGCCTGGCGGATCGTGGACGGCTCAGTCGAACTCGCGAACAAAACCGCGGCACAAGTAACTGAGGACGGTACGCCAGCCCGCTACCATTCGGCCGAACGCATCGGCGTCTCCGACCACTGGCCGCTCGTGATGGCGATCAGACCGCACCCATAAAAAAAGGCCAGCCCGAGGGCTGGCCTCTAGTCGCTTCAAACGATTTTCCTAGCGGAAGTTGACCTCGAGCCCGAGGCGCATCTCCCACAAGGACCGGGTCGATTGCAGCTCACTCAAGCTTCTCGCACTAAAGTCTTCGTAGATATAGGCGCCTTCCGGAGTCAGCCCCGCCACGTCAACGACGTCCACTGTAAAGAAAGACGCGTCGTATTGACGACCCCAATCGTCGTTGAGCAAATTGCTGAAGTTGTAGATCTTCAGGTACGCCCTTGCCTTGAGGTCGTCAACACCAAGCGGAATCTCCTGGTCGATTCGCAAATCGGCACGCCAGCTTACTTTCGTGTCGATGCTGTTGCGAGGTATAAAGCCCGGACTCAGTTTGCGTTTGTCGATCCAATCGAAGAATTCCGCCTGCGGGAAGGCAGGATCGTAAACTACGTTCGGGTCGCTCGGACCATCCGGCACATACAGCGGGTTATTGCGCCCGCGATCGAATTGCAGTACATCTCTCGAATCAATCGTATAAGTGCCGGGCTGGCCTTCGCTGTAATAGCCCATCAGCGTGAAGCGGGTCGAGTTGTCACCCCAGAACTCGCGCGCAAAGCTTGCCCGCAAAGTGAGGCGGGTTTTCACGTTGTAATTCGACGGCGCCGACTCGGGGAAATTGATGTTATTCGTCGCGGTGCTACTAAAGCTCGATCCGGCCGTGAACGATGTCATTGGACTCACGTCTTCCGCATCCGTATACGCGTAGCCGAACAACAGGTCCATACCCCAGTCGAAGCTCTTATTGAACACGAGCGAGACAACGTGAGCCGTGCTGTCATCCTTGGCGTTGGTCAACATCAGATTCCGATCACCGGCACCCGGGATTACGTCGTAGATCGGCGCGCCTGCCAGCGTTTGGCCGACGATCTCCTGCGACACGTCCTGATACAGCGCTCCGTCCTCGAGTTGCGTGTACATGTAGTCAAAGTCCATTGTCAGTCCCCACCACGGCATGTCCCACGTGCCGCCCATGGACAGTTTCCACTCCTGCGGAGTTTCGTAGTCCGGATCGATCAAATTGGTGCGGGATGTGGAGCCGCTGTCCACGCCAGTGTTGGCGACGGCGTCGAACAACTCGGTCGGAATCTGGCCGCCCGGAGCACCAGGCTCCAGCGGAATGCCGCCATCGAAGGTCGACGGGTGACCTAGCCCCTGATAGAAGGTACTTTCCTGCACGTTGGTCACGCCGTCATTGCTCCAGCCGTTGGACAGCCAGACAAACGGGTTGCCGCCCGAGAACAGTCCGATGCCGCCACGCAGGGTCAGGTCGTCTCTGATGCCCCAGTTGAAGCCTACGCGAGGCATGATCACGTCCAAGCCATCGAGGCCTACGTCATTGCGGATCCCAATAGCCGAAGACAGCACCGAGTTGAAGTTCGGGTGGTCGCTGCTATCAATCCATGCGTAGCGCAGGCCGGCAGTCAGCGTGAGGTCCTGATTCGGGAAGTAGATCTCATCCTGGACGTACAGGGCGTTAAACGAATTGGTGAAGTCTGCCGCTGCGTCCAGCGCATTGTTAGTCGTGCCACCGCTGCCATAGTAAACGTTGCTGGGTCGGCCCAGCAGGAACTTGTCGAGGCCCGACATGCTGCAGCCGATCCCCGCACCTCCGAGCACCCAGTCGTCATAACGCCCTTGCGCATCAAGCGCATCACAGGCGGCCGGATTCCCTCCGGACTCATCGTAGTAATCCCACTCACCGCCGACTGAGTGCTGCACGAAGATATTGAAGACTTGTACATCCTCAACCTCGTAACCGGCACTGATCACGTGATCGCCGAGCAGGAACTGGCCCGAAAGCTTCAGAAACTCGGATCGGGTGAACAGATTGTTCGCCTGACGCGAGTCGTCGGCGCCCAAATAGACGGTATTCTCGCCAATTTCGATCTGATGGTCACCGATGTCTTTGGCACCGACCGTCACCTGCGAATCGTTCATATCATTATCGCTGTAGAACACCTCGGTTGAAAACGTATCCGTCCATTGCGAGCTAAAGATCAAGGTCGTCGTTTCTGACTCCGCGCCCTTGACGTAGCAATGGTTCGCGAACTCGAACTCTTCCGGGTCACTGTCAGAGCAGTTGGTCCGAAAACCGTCGTAGTAATTGTAGATGACGGCAACGTCATGCGAATCGTTGATGTTCCAGTCCAACCGGACCATGTAGTTCTCGTCTTCCTGAGGGTTATTGCCAGGCATCCCGCCTGTGTCGTACTGGTACTGGCTGCTCGCGAAGTCATTGATCGTGTTGTAGTCGGCTTCGGACAACCAGGAACGTTCTTCGCCGTTACCGGATCCCGCGAAACCGATCGCCTGGTTCTGCGGCTCCTCTGTTTCCTCATACGCTGCGAAGAAGAACAGGCGATCTTTGATGATTGGTCCACCAACTGTGAGCCCTTTCTTGTCTCGCGTGTAGTCTGATACGGGCGTGAAATCAGCTCCGTCGAGTTCGTCGTTGACCAGGTCCTGGGTCGTGTACTCGTAAAACGCATTGGCTTCCCACTCGTTGCCACCCGACTTGGTCACAGCATTGATGTTGCACGCCGAGAAGCCGCCGTAGTTGACGTCATACGGCGCCAGTTCTACCGCAACCTGCTCGATGGCATCGAACGGAAACGGCATGCCGGTCGCAGTTGAGTAACCGTTGGTATTCAATCCGAAGCGGTCATTGTGGCTCACACCATCGAGGGTAACGCTGTTGAAGCGCGGGTGTTTGCCGGCGCAGTTCGTCTCGAAACCGTCGAGATTGAGTCGCGGGTCACTTGCGTAAACATCTTTTATGTCGCGATTAAATGCAACGGCGCTGTCCAGTTCCATCAAACCGAACGTTGCGGTTGGCCCTGGGGCCGTCTCGATGTACTCCTGCGCTTGACCAGTCGCGATAATCTCTTCCATCGGAGGAAGCAGGTTAACCGTCAGGTTATAGGTCTCGCCCAGGGCGATCGAGGGAACATCGATCGACTGCGCATTATTAACTATGACCCTGTATGGACCGCCCACCGGCAGACGCGCCGCCAGGAATGTGCCCGTATCATTGGATGTGTAGGTACGCGCCACGCCTGTGCGCTGATCCACGACAACGACCGAGGCACCGGCAACCGGAGCACCCATTTGATCGAGAATTCTTCCGCGCATGGCGGATGCCGTATCCTGCGCCTGCGCCATCATTGGCAACACGAGCAACGCAGCAAGCGGTAGAAGCTTGTTTATGACTCTATTCATCAGATTCCCTCTGTTTGATCTTGTGAAGCGGTTATTCTTGCTCTGTCGGGTACCGTGTAACGCAGATGACTTTTGTCGGACAAATACAACACTGTGCGCAAACGATGTACCGAGGATCGAAAGTATTGTCTCTCTTTGATTAACGGGTGACAAGGTCATTACCGGCAGGTTTCCGTAGGCATTTTCCGAGCCCCCTGCCCGAATTAAGGCGGCCTTGTTTGGCTTCTGGCTCGAAAACCGAGGCGTTAACCTTCTTATTCAACAACTACTTACGGATGTCCGCTTAACTCTCTGTTTTCGCTCAGGATACTCCGTGACGAGCGCCCATTCTGTCATACAGACCCATGCGGCGGCACCTGCTGATATGCCGTTGCCGCTGCCGTTGCGGCACGCCTGTACGCCGCCCATTACGGCAAAACAGATCCGTTGTTTTTCTACAACGCCGACTTCAGTGCGGGTTTCCGCCGAAACATTGCGCAGCAAGCGCCTCATGCACCTCGATTCTCGGCTTAGTCGGATCGACCGGCGTGCCGATTGCCCTGCCCTCTGCTTGCGCTCTGATCATCGCATCGAGAACGAGGTATTTGAGTTCGGACCCGGGCCGCGATACAGGCCGGTCCTTTGGCAACTCATAGCCATCGCCGCCGCGATAAAGAAAGTCAGGAACCACGACCGTGTACTCGGCGTCCGCCTCGATTTCCTGCCAGCCATCGTCGACCGGCACCTGCAAGCTGACGATGCGTGCGCCCGAATCCCGGCTGCGATCGACACAGACGCGAAAACCCGCCACTTGCGGGAAATAACCTTTGCTCTGTCCCGTGCCACGGAAACCCGCTTCCATGACGTGGCGAAATTCTGCACCCGTCATCGTCATGTAGCGAAGAAAGGACGAGAAACCGAAGGTCCTGCCGATATCTTCAAAGCGTATGTCATCGGCGATGAAGTCATCGATGCGCAAGGTACCGCTGTTGATAAAAGCGAAGTCTACGGGCTCGCCGTATGCCGTCAGCATCTGGTCGACGATGAAATTGCCCCACGCCGTTTCGTTGTTGCGGATCGTCTCCTCGGTTGCGTCCATACGAATTGCCGCCCCACCGACGCGGGCCTCGAGGAACGGGAACTTGTCGAGCAGGCGATCACGCCATTTCTTGTCAAGCAGTGCATAATCAGCATCACTTGCGACACTCGTATCCATGTCCAGCATCTGCGTATCAATTTGCGGCAGACCATTCGCATCGAAGGTCATGTCGATGCGCCAGATCGCGCGTGCGTTCGACGCGCCTTTCATGACGGCTGCGGACGAGCTGCTCAGAGGACTGAACTGCGGCTCGTGTTCGTGGCCGCCAACAATGAACGCGAGTTTTGGGTGCGTTTTCCTGAGACCGGCGATCTCCTTGTCCTGCCATAGGTGTAGATGCGTCACGCCGATGATGGCATCCACGCCCCGCGCTTCCAGTTGCTCTATAACGCGCTTCGCGTTGCCGACATAATCTCTGTCGATCGGCGCATAGTCCCGATCGTTGCCACCGTCATCCGCATGCAACACAAGTGAAAAGAAGCCGATCGTCTTGTCTGCATACTCGACCGTGAATGCCGACTGCAGCGCCGCATCAACCTCGCTGTCGCCGGTCACGAAGCGATAGTTGTCGCCGAGCCAGTCGAAATGCGATGCGCGCACCGCGTTGGCGAGGTGCTCGGGCGTGCGGCGATCCAGTTCGTGGTTACCGATGACGACATGCATGGGCGCGAGCGCGTCCATGTAGTTGAGTGCGTCGACCATCTGCAGGCCATTCCAGAGCTGACTTTCGAGCGACGGATAAAGGAAGTCGCCACCGTGCAGAATCCGTACGTCCCTGCCCTCTGCCTGCAGCTCGCGAATGACGGTGACGACCCGGCCGAAACCGCCACGGTTACCGTCCTCGACGGCCCCTACGCGGTAGGTGTCATTCAAATGAATAAAGGTCAGTCCGGACGATTCGGCTGGAGTAAACTCGGGACTGGCGGCACAGCCCGCAATAAACAATGCAAATACAAGCAGGGTTCTCATGATGATGTTTCGTTATTTACTCGCGTTTTTTTTCGTGTTGGCCTGCGCATCGTGTACGACGACACCCGTTGCGCATTCACCGGACAAAGACCTTGGCCTGCAGTGGGTAAAACATGCTGCCGAATACAAGGCAATCTCACGACAAGTTTATCAGGCCGCCGGCCTTGCGCTGGATAATTTCATCAGCAATCAGTCCTGGAGCGCGCTGCCCGGGCAAGAGGACGCCGAGGGCCTGCGGCCGGCGATTATTCTGGACGTTGATGAAACCGTCGTCAGCAATATCGATTTTCAAATCGCGTACGAACGCCCGTTTACAAACCGGAAGTTATACGATTTCTATCGGGAGAACGCTGCGATACCTGTGCCTGGTGTTGTCGAGTTCATTGCAGCAGCGAGGCAGGCCGGTGCCGCCGTTTTCTTCGTCACCAATCGGCCGTGCGAATTGATCGATGACGATCCCGATCCTTGCCCGCAAAAGCGGGCGGTCATTGAGGAGATTGAATCGATAGGCATCGCGACCGACGATGACCATGTCATGTTGGCTGATCAACACGGCTGGGATCGCGCCAAGATTGCCAGAAGGGAACATATCGCCAGGACACATCGAGTGATCATGCTAATCGGTGACGACCTCGGTGATTTCGTGCCCTGCGTACGCACCAAGCTCTACGGGCCTTGTACTGAACCAGCAACAAAAGAAAGCCGAAAGACCCTGGTCGAGCAGTACTCGGGGTATTGGGGGAATGGCTGGTACATCCTTCCGGGACCGACACACGGGTCGTGGACATCGTTCAGATGATGCCAAAAGAGCATGAACTCGCTACACTCAAGCGGCAATATTAGAGGGGAAAAGTCATGGCAAAACTCAAATGTGGCCTGATTCAGATGGGTCTCAAGGGCGATGGCTCGATGGAGCCCGACGACATCCGCGACCGGATGATCGAGGCACATATCCCGTTTATTGAGGATGCGGCCAGCCAGGGCGTGCAGGTGCTGTGCTTCCAGGAAGTATTTACGCAACCCTATTTCTGTCCGAGCCAGGATCGGAAGTGGTATGCGGCCGCCGAAAGCATTCCGGATGGGCATACAACGAAGCTGATGCAGGAGTATGCGAAGAAACACAACATGGTCATCGTTGTGCCGATCTATGAAGAAGCGATGCCCGGCGTGTATTACAACACGGCGGCAGTAATCGATGCGGACGGTTCTTATCTCGGCAAATATCGCAAGACGCACATACCGCAAGTCGATCCGGGCTTTTATGAGAAGTTCTTCTTCAAGCCCGGCGATACGGGATGGCCGGTTTTCGACACCGCCTACGTAAAGCTCGGCGTGTACATCTGCTACGACCGGCATTTCCCTGAAGGCTGGCGAGCGCTTGCACTGAACGGCGCCGAATACATCGTCAATCCGTCGGCGACAGTCGCAGGCCTCAGTAAATATTTGTGGGAGCTCGAGCAACCCGCGTCGGCTGCTGCAAACGGTGTGTTTATCGGTGCCATTAATCGTGTCGGGACCGAAGAACCATGGGCTGAGCGCATGGGCGAGTTCTACGGGTCGAGTTACATCGTCAATCCGCGCGGCGAGATCGAGGCACAGGCCAGTTACGGCGACGACGAGCTGCTCGTGCACGAGATTGACCTCGAGATGGTGCGTGAAGTCCGCAACACCTGGCAGTTTTTCCGTGATCGCCGGCCTGAGACGTATGTCCCGCTAACGGATGATTGAATCGACGAGCAAACTACGAACTGTCGGCGAGCACATCGAGCTCGACGTTGGCGAAGACATCGCCAACAGCCCCCGCTACAACGAGGACATTGCTCCGACCCGGGCCGCGCAGAGGACCTGGACGCGGTGGAACGTTGCGTCGTTGTGGGTTGGCATGGCGATCTGTGTTCCCACCTATACGCTCGGCGGCGTTCTAACCGCCTATTTCGGCTTGTCAGTGTCAGAGGCGCTGTGGACTATTTTGGTCGCCAACATCGTCGTCCTGATCCCACTTACGCTCAACGCGTTCCCGGGAACGCGCTATGGCATCCCCTGCCCGGTCGTCCTGCGCGCTTCGTTCGGCATCATCGGATCTAACGTGCCATCGTTGATCCGCGCGCTCGTGGCGTGCGGCTGGTTCGGCGTGCAGACTTTGTTCGGCGGCATCGCGATCCACCTGTTGTTCTCGGCGCTTTCGCCCAGCTGGGCCGCACTCGGCGGAACCGGTGAGGTAATCGGCTTTTTCATTTTCTGGGCGGCGAATATTACCGTGGTTATTCGCGGCTCGGAGTCGATCAAGTTTCTCGAGGCGCTGGCTGCGCCTTTGTTGCTCATCGTCGCGTTCGGGCTAATCGTCTGGGCGATGCCCAAAGTTTCGCTGCGTGAAGTTCTGTCGGTGCCTGCGAGCCGGCCCGAGGATGCGCCATTCTTCGGCTATTTCATGGCAGCACTGACGGCCATGGTTGGCTTCTGGGCCACACTGTCGCTGAATATTCCGGACTTCAGCCGCTTCGCGAGATCACAACGCAGCCAGGTCATTGGTCAGATCATCGGCCTGCCGTTGACGATGTTCATGTTCGCAGGTCTTGGCGTCGTTCTCACCGCCGCATCGTTCGAACTCGTTGGTGAGACCATAGCCGACCCCATTAACCTGATCGGCAAGATCGAAAGTCCCGTCTGGGTCGTTCTGTCGATGCTGATGATCATTCTCGCCACGATCTCGACAAACACCGCCGCGAATATTGTCTCACCGACCAATGTATTTCAGAATGTTGCCCCCAAATATATCAATGAAAACAAGGGTGTAATCCTTACCGGCATTATTGGCATCGCGCTGATGAGCTGGGAACTCTTGAAAAAGCTCGGCTGGCTGGATACAGATGTTAGTGTTGAGAGTCTTTATTCGAATTGGCTTATCGGCTATTCGAGCCTGCTCGGCCCGATCGCCGGCATCATGATCGTGGACTATTTCCTGATCAAAGATCAGTCCTACGACGTGCTGGCGCTGTACCAGGACAACGCCGGCTACCCGGCATGGAACAAGGCTGGATTTATCGCGTTCCTGATTCCGGTTGGCTTGACAATAATTGCGATTACGACCGGCGAGCTCAGTTGGTTCTATACTTATGGCTGGTTTACCGGATCGATACTCGGCGGCCTGATTTATTACTTCGTGGCGAGAAGTGATTAAGGAGTTAACCATGACTGTACTAATCAAAGGTGGCACTGTCGTTAATGCGGATCGCTCGATGCGTGCCGATGTTCTCTGTGAAGATGGCGTAATAACCGCAGTGGGTGAAGGACTCGACGCGCCGGCGGGCGCAACGGTCGTTGACGCCGGCGGGCAGTACGTGATGCCCGGCGGTATCGATCCACACACGCATATGCAGCTGCCGTTCATGGGCACGGTCACAAGCGAAGACTTCTATACGGGAACCGCTGCCGGTCTCGCGGGCGGCACGACCATGATCATCGACTTCGCCATCCCGAATCCGCAACAAAACATTTTGGAGGCTTACAACCAGTGGCGTGACTGGGCTGAGAAGGCCGTGGCCGATTACTCGTTTCACGTTGCGATCACGTGGTGGGACGACTCGGTCCATGAGGACATGGGCACACTCGTGCGCGAACACGGCGTCAACAGCTTCAAGCACTTCATGGCGTACAAAGGTGCCATCATGGCCGACGACGAGATTCTCGTGAACAGTTTTACGCGCGCACGCGAGCTCGGTGCCATTACCACGGTGCATGCCGAGAACGGTGATCTCGTCTTCACGCTGCAAAAAGAAATCTACGAAAAAGGCATCACGGGCCCCGAAGGGCACCCGCTGTCACGGCCACCCGAAGTCGAGGGCGAAGCCGCGAACCGGGCGATTCGTATTGCCGAGGTTCTGCGCGTGCCGCTGTATGTCGTGCACAACTCGTGTCGACAATCGCTCGAAGCGATTACGCGGGCGCGAAACGAGGGGCAACGCGTATTCGGCGAAGTCCTGGCAGGCCATCTGCTCATCGACGATTCCGTCTATCGCAACGCAGACTTCGAGGTCGCGGCGGCACATGTCATGAGCCCGCCGTTTCGCGCAAAAGAGCACCAGTCTGCGCTATGGCACGGGCTGCAGTCCGGCAACCTGCAGACGACCGCAACCGATCACTGCTGCTTCTGCGCCGACCAGAAAGCGATGGGCAAGGATGATTTTCGATCGATACCGAATGGTACGGCCGGCATCGAGAACCGTCTCGAGGTGCTCTGGGATCAGGGCGTCAACACCGGTCGCCTGACGATGAACGAATTCGTGCGCGTGACGTCGACGAATGCGGCGCAAATATTCAACATCTATCCGAGAAAAGGCAGTGTCTCGGTCGGCGCCGACGCGGATATCGTTGTCTGGGACCCGCAAGCGACCAAGACTATATCGGCCAGGACGCACCAACAGAAGATCGACTACAACATTTTTGAGGGCATGACCGTAACCGGCTGCGCGTCGCACACGATCAGCCGGGGCAACGTGGTGTTCGCTGACGGTAACCTCGATGTGGAACGCGGCGCCGGACGCTATGTCGACAGGCCTGCCTTTGCGCCCTATTACGACGCATTGCAAAAACAGGCGCAGCAAGCGGAACCCGTTGCGGTGCAGCGCTAGTCGCGCCCGGGATAAAGCGATGGCAAAGCCAGCTGCGGACATTCGCCCCAATCGGCTCGACAAAGCCGAGATCGACAAGAACTTTGCCGACCTGCATCCGCCATTGTCGCGTTCGGAAGCATTGATCGAGGCTGACCGTTGCTATTTTTGCTTTGATGCACCCTGCACGACGGCCTGCCCGACCGGCATCGACATCCCGGGATTCATCCAGAAAATCCGCAGCGACAATGTCCGCGGCTCGGCGCAGACGATCTTGCGCGAAAACATCATGGGCGGCATGTGCGCGCGCGTTTGCCCGACAGAGGTGTTGTGCGAGGAAGCTTGTGTCAGAAACACACACGAGGACAAGCCGGTCGAAATCGGCTTGCTGCAGCGCTACGCCACCGATCCGATTTTTAAGAACGGTACACAATTGTTCCAGCGGGCCGAAGCCAGCGGCAAGACCGTGGCTGTTGTTGGCGGCGGCCCGGCGGGCCTGTCGTGCGCTCACCGGCTCGCGATGCTGGGCCATCAGGTCAAGGTGTTCAACAGGGACAGCAAACCCGGTGGTCTGAACGAGTATGGTATCGCCGCGTACAAAACCGTCGATGATTTCGCACAGCATGAAGTTGACTACATTTTGTCGATCGGCGCTATCGAGGTCCGGAGCAATATCGAACTCGGCGTGGACGTCACTCTTGCTGAACTGCGCGACGAGTACGACGCGGTCTTTCTCGGTATAGGTCTGGGATCGGTCAACGAACTGGGCATCGAGAACGAAGACCTGCCTGGTGTCGAAAACGCTATCGACTACATCGCCGACCTACGACAAGCCGATGACAAGAGTGCACTACCGGTGGGCAAGAGCGTCGTTGTCGTGGGCGGTGGTATGACCGCTATCGATATCGCCGTACAAAGCAAGCGCCTCGGTGCTGAACGCGTCGACATCGTGTATCGACGGGGCCCCGAGCAAATGGGCGCGAGCAAATTCGAACAGAACCTCGCGCAGACGAATGGCGTCACGATTCATCACTGGGTAGCACCAACCGGCTTAAGAGATGACGATGGTGCGATTACAATCGATGTCAGGAAAACCGAACTTGACGAGAACGGTCGTCTCAAACTGATTGGGGAGACTGCCATCATGCAAGCCGACATCGTGTTCAAGGCCATCGGACAACGACTTGCCGCTGACAAACTCGGCGCTGAACTGGAAGGGCTTAAGCTCGAGCGCGGCAAGATAGTCGTTGACGAGTCACAAGCGACATCCATCGGTGGCGTCTGGGCCGGCGGTGACTGCGTTATGGGTGGCGACGACCTGACCGTGAGCGCGGTGCAACACGGTAAGATTGCGGCGATAGCTATCGACCGGCACCTGCGAAGCTGACCGATAGAGGAGATGCGAACATGGCGGACCTGACATCGGAATTCCTCGGCATTAGCTCACCGAACCCGTTCTGGCTGGCATCAGCGCCACCGACGGACAAGGCGTACAACGTCAATCGTGCGTTCGAGGCCGGTTGGGGCGGCGCGGTTTGGAAGACACTCGGTGAGGACCCGCCAATCGTCAATGTCAACGGCCCGCGGTACAGCGCGCTGCACAGCAACGATCGTCGCGTCATCGGTTTCAACAACATCGAATTGATCACCGACCGGCCATTGCAGGTCAATCTCGACGAGATAAGGCAGATCAAACGCGACTGGCCTGATCGCGCGCTCGTGGTGTCGGTTATGTTGCCGATGAACGAAGAGACCTGGGCCAGGTACGTGCCGATGATCGAAGACACCGGCGCCGACGCTTTTGAACTCAACTTCGGCTGTCCGCATGGCATGTCGGAGCGCGGCATGGGTGCTGCCGTTGGCCAGGTACCCGAGTACATTCAAATGGCCACCGAGTGGTGCAAGAAAGCGGCCACTGTCCCTGTGATCGTCAAGCTCACACCCAACGTCACCAACATCGTGCCGCCGGCGAAGGCAGCTCAGGATGGCGGTGCCGATGCCGTGTCGCTGATCAATACGATCAACTCGATCATGCGAGTGAACTACGACACGTTGACAATGTTCCCGACAACCGACGGCATGGGCACGCACGGCGGCTATTGCGGCGAAGCGGTCAAACCGATCGCGCTGAACATGGTCGCCGAGATCGCACGCAACGCCGAGACATCCAGGCTCCCTATCTCGGGCATCGGCGGCGTCACCAATTGGCGCGATGCCGTCGACTTCCTCGCACTCGGGGCGAGTAACGTACAGGTTTGCACCGCTGCGATGGTGTACGGATTCAAAATCATCGACGATCTCACCGATGGTCTGAGTACATTTCTCGACGACAAGGGCATGCGATCAGTTGCTGAACTCGTCGGCAAAGCGGTACCAAGTGTGACTGACTGGCAGTATCTGAATCTCAATCACGTCGAAAAAGCGCATATCGATCAGGATCTGTGTATCGAATGCGGCCGCTGCCACATCGTTTGTGAAGACACATCACATCAGGCGATCACGAACTCGCTCAATGGCGAGCGACACTTTGAGGTGATCGACGACGAGTGTGTCGGCTGTAATCTGTGCGTCAGCGTCTGCCCGGTCGACAGTTGCATCACGATGCAACCTGTAACCGAAGGCATCGACGCCCGGACGGGGAAACCAATAGCTACCGAGAAAGCCAACTGGACGACGCACCCGAACAACCCGATGCGAATTGCAAACGGGCCATCCGGCCCGAAGGACGAATAGGTCAATGACTGACGAAGAACTTCTCGACGCCGCCCGCGATGTCAGAGAAAAGGCCTACTGCCCCTATTCGGGATTTCACGTCGGTGCGGCGATTGTGGATGAGAACGACCAGGTTCACGTCGGCTGCAATGTCGAAAACGCAGCGTACCCGCAAGGTAGCTGCGCCGAGGCCGGTGCGATCGCGGCGATGATCGCGGCGGGCGGTACACGCATCGTCACGATTGCCGTTGCGGGTGGCGGCGAAAACAAGACCCGCGCCTGTACGCCCTGCGGCGGTTGCCGGCAACGCATCCACGAGTTTGCCGACGAGAATACGCGGATCATCGTGAAAGACGACGACGAGGACTGGCACACGTTTACGATGGACGATCTCCTGCCGTCATCATTTCATCTGTAGCACACAGGCAGCGGGCGACACACTTATCTCCCTCATGGCTCGCTATACCAGATCGCAAGCGGGACACTACTCATCGTCATGGCTCGCTGCGCTGCGCTTTACTTCCGATGAGTAGTGTCCCGCCTGCGCCCTACAACAGCGCTAGCACTTCTTCTCGCGTCGGCAAAGATGGTTGTGCGCCGCGCTTCGTTGCAGCCGCGGCGCCGGCCGCACAAGCGAATTGGAGTGCCTGTTCCGGTGGTTGGCCTTCGACGAGCGCGACGGTCAACGCCGCAGTGAACGTGTCCCCAGCCGCCGTTGTGTCGACTGCCTCCACTCGCGGTGGTTTGGTGCGCGCGAGGTCCTCGCCATTTTTCGTCAGGACCGCCCCGGCCGCACCGAACGTTGTCGCGATCATGCCAGTACAAGCACTCAGACTGTCACCGTACCAGGCGGCTTCCGTTTCATTGACGATGATCAGGTCGGCGCGCTGCAACACGGAAACGTCGACATGCATCGCCGGGGCGAGATTCGCGGCAAAGAAGCCCTCGAAGTCCTGTGCCGCTTTTGCGATTGCCTCGCTCGAAACTTCGAGCTGACAGATCAGGGCGTCAGCTGCCGGGATCGTTAGCGACTCGGGAGACAACGAGCGATTCGCTCCGGGCGCCACGACGATCTGATTTTCTCCAGATGCCGCCACGGCAATCAATGCAACGCCCGTTGCCATGTCTTCGACCGACTCGACATTGCTTAAGTCGACACCGCCCTTTCTGAGCAGGGTAAGTGCTTCGTCGGCTGTCGAATCAGCACCAACGCGAGCGACGAGCTTGACGTCGGCGCCCAGGCGCTGCGCTGCCAGTGCCTGGTTGGCGCCCTTGCCGCCCGGAAAACGGCCAAGCTCCGCGTCAGTCACCGTTTCCCCCGCAACCGGCAGCCGTTTCGCGGTTGCAACGATATCGAGATTGACCGAACCAACGACAACAATTGAGGGCATGGCCATCTATTCCCCAAAGCGCGCCAGGCGCTCGATCAATAGCTCATAGAATCCGTCCGCGTCGACCGCGTAAATCCAGTTGACATTGATGGGCCGGTCGGTGACATGCCAGAAATCGACGGCCGTGTGGCCCATCGTCAGTTCCGACTCGGTCTCGACCGCCACATTGCACGCTTTGCCCTCGAACAACTCGGGCCTGATGAGCCAGGCGATCGTGCACGGATCGTGCAACGGCGCGCCCCTGGACTTGTACTTTTTCGTGTCAAAACGATCGAAGAAACTCAACATGCCGGCCGTTGCCTCGGCAACCGGATTTCCGAGCGCCTTGATACGCTCGACACGATCGCGTGTCGATAACACCTCGTGCGTCACATCGAGACCCAGTTGCGTGATCGGGCGACCACAGCGCAGCACAATGTCCGCCGCGTGCGGGTCGACGAGGATGTTGAACTCGGCCGAAGGCGTACGGTTGCCCCCCTCGCGCATCGCACCACCCATTAATACGATCTGTTCGATTTTCGGCAGAATTTTGGGTTCTTTGTCGATCGCGGTACCGATATTCGTCAATGGTCCGGTTGGTACGAGCGTTATCGACGCATCGTCCGCCGCCAGCAGCGTCTGCACGATGTAGTCGACTGCGTGCATGTCCTGCAGCGGCGTCTCAGGCTCGAAGGCGTCGATGCCGTTGATGCCCGTTTCGCCATGGATCGCCTCCGCGGTTACCAGTGGTCTCACCAGCGGCTCGCCGCAGCCTGCGTATACGGGAATGTCCTGGTGCCCGGCGATATCGCACATCATGCGGGCGTTGCGATGCGTCAGCTCAAGCGGAACGTTGCCACCAACGGTCGTGATACCAAGCAGCTCAAAGTCCTCGGGTGAGGCGAACGCCAGCAACAATGCGACGGCATCGTCCTGCCCGGGATCGCAGTCGATAATAATCTTGCGCGTCATCAAGTCAGAACGTCAGCATTATTCCGGCGAGCGCAGCACTCATCAGGTTGGACAACGATGCTGCCAGCACGCACTTGAGACCGAAGCGCCCGATCAACTCGCGTTTTTCGGGTACGAGCACGCCGAGTCCGCCCAATAAAATCGCGATGGATGAAAGATTCGCGAAGCCGCAAAGTGAGAACGTCGTGACGGCGATGGTTCTTGGGCTCATGCCGGCGAGGTAGTCGTTCAGGTGCGAGAACGCGACAAACTCGTTGAGGATTATCTTTTCACCGAACAGGGCGCCAGCCGCCTCCGCCTCTGCCCACGGCACGCTCAGGACGTACATCAGTGGCTGGAAAATCTTGCCGAGTATCAGCTGCAGCGTGACTCCTTCGATGCCGACCAGACCGAACAGACCGCCGACGAGGCCGTTAAAGAGCGCGATCAACCCGACGAAGGCAATGAGCATGGCGCCGATGTTGGCGGCCAGACGCAGGCCATCGGAGGTGCCGGAAGCGGCCGCCATGATGACGTTGGCGTGATGACTGGGCTCCATCTTCAGTTTTTCATGCCCGCCTGGCGGAACGGCCTCTTCATCGGGCATCAGGAGTTTCGCCATGAGCAGGCCACCGGGTGCCGCCATGAAAGCCGCTGCGAGCAGGTACTTGAGTTCCGCGCCCATGAGCACGTATCCCGCGAGTACCGTGCCCGCGATTGACGCGAGGCCGGACACCATGACAGCGAAGAACTGCTCCTCCGTCAGGTTCTTGAGATACGGCTTCACGACCAGCGGCGCCTCGGTCTGGCCGACAAATATGTTGGCAGCCGCATTCATCGATTCAATGGCGCCGGTGCCGATGATCTTGTGCAATGCGCCACCCACGAGCTTGACGATCCACTCCATGATTCGCAGGTGATACATCACGGACATCAGCGCGGCGAAGAAAATGATGATTGGCAGCACGTTAACTGCAAAACTGAAACCGATGACATCAGTATCGCCAAGCGGACCAAATACCATGTCGATGCCAGCCTTCGAATAACTGATCACGGCGAGCACACCAGTGGCCAGACCGCGGATTACAGCTCGGCCGGTATCGAAATACAGCACGAATGCGGCGATGGCAGCCTGCAGGGCAAACGCCGCGCCGACGACTCGCAGATTAATTTTCTTACGATTGGTCGAAAACAGGACCGCAATGCCAAGAATCACAATGATGCCAACAATTCCGATGAGATTGTCCGGCATAATTTCCCCCGCTTAATGATTCTTAGAATGGGGACATTCCTGATTTAGCACGTTAAATCAGGAATGTCCCCTTTATTGTTGGCGGCACTAGCATACCGCATTGTTCAGTCCTCGCCCGAATGAATCTCGTAAATGACGGGCGACTCAGCGGGCGCGGCACTGCCTGTCGCACAAGCCGCCAATAGGTTTATTTCCGCTTGTGCGGCAGCGTCTTCTGACGCTGCATGCACCACTGCAAGTGGTGTTTCGGCGTCAAGCAGTGTTCCGATCGGTGCCATGTCGCTGAAGCCAACCGACAAGTCCAGGACCTCACCGACCCGGTGTCGGCCGCCGCCCAATTCGATGATCGCATTGCCGACGCCGCGAGTGTTGACCGTAGTCAAATAGCCGTTTGCATGAATCGGCCTGACAACAGGCGCCTTCGCCAGGTAGGCTTCGCTGTTCTCCAGGAAATCGGCCGGGCCGCCGAGCGCCGCAACCATCGCACTAAAAATCTCAGCTGCTCGACCGCTCGTTACGGCGTCGTCGCAGCGCTGCCGCGCCGCATCGCGGTCCGTTTCCAGCCCTGTGACAACAAGCATCTCGACACATAAGCCGAGCGTAACGTCATCCAGCCGAGCCTCCCTGCGCTCGTTACGCAGGTAGGCAACGACTTCTTGAATCTCGAGTGCATTGCCCACCGTCAGGCCCAGCACCTGGTTCATATCCGTGATCAGAGCATGCGTCCTGAGATTCGCTTTTGCCGCGGTTGCGATGATGCTTTGGGCGAGTTTGTTCGCACGCTCAGGCGACTTCATGAATGCTCCAGAGCCGACCTTGACGTCCATGACAAGCGCATTCAGTCCGGCAGCGATCTTCTTTGACAGTATTGACGCCGTAATCAGCGGCACGGACTCGACTGTGGCCGTGACATCGCGAATCGCATACAAGCGCCGGTCAGCCGGCGCCAGATCAGATGTCTGGCCGATGATCGCGCAACCCGTATCCCTGACGACTTTCTTGAAGGTCGCGAAATCCGGCGCCGTGTTGTAGCCCGGTATCGCCTCGGCTTTGTCAGTGGTGCCACCCGTATGGCCGAGTCCGCGACCCGATATCATTGGCACATGGCAGCCGCAGGCTGCCGCGATCGGCGCCAACATGAAACTCACTTTGTCGCCGACCCCGCCTGTCGAGTGTTTGTCGACAACGGGACCGTCAAGTTCTTCTTGCGACCAGTCGAGCACGGTACCCGATGATGCCATCGCAAGTGTCAGGTTCGCTGTCTCGTCAAAGCTCATCGAGTTGAAGACAACGGCCATTGCCAGCGCCGATACCTGCTCGGCCGGGATGCTTTCGTCGGCGAGCCCGTCGACGAGAAACTGAATCTGCTCATCGGACAGCTCGCCCCCGTCGCGCTTGGTGCGAATAACGTCGGTAAACAGCATCAGGCAGGGAAGCCGCGTAGTGGCAAATCCGGGCTGCGTTGCAGCCAGTTCTCGGCAGGGTAATGACTGGCCTGGTCGATAAGGTGGAGCGTATAGGCATGACGCGATTTGTCCGACAGGTTCGGGCCACTCAAATGCGGCGCGCGGCCATCGAAGATGACCAACGTGCCGGCAGGCGCTTCGGCCGCGATCTCGGCACCTTCGGGCCATGGCGTCTCGTCCAGCGTCTCGAACAACAGTTTGCCGTCGGGCCCACGGTAATGACGTTCTTTCAACCCCATCCGGTGTCCGCCCGGGATGAAATGCATACAACCGTTCTCGACCGTCGCATCTTCGAGCGCGAACCAGAAACCGACACAGGACTCGGGTTCGGTATAAATGAACGTCGAGTCCTGGTGGCAATAGACTTCACCGCCGATGCGCGGTGGCTTGAAGATGTACATCGACTGGATAATGGCCGGATCCGCGAAACCGATGCATCGTGCCGCTTCCCTGAGTTCCGGCGTTCGCGAAAACGCATCAAACACCGGATCGAGATCATGCATCGCATGGCCCATCTTGTTGAGGCTGTGCTCTTTGTCCTGCCGCAAATTGCCCGCCTCGTCGAACGCATCGCTCTCAAAAAAGAAACGAATCTTGTCGCCCGATTCTTCGAAATAGCGGTCGTCGAGTTGCGTTTGCTCCATCGCCGAAAACACGTGCCTTACTTCGGCCGGATCAAATGCATCGATGAGTTCGAGCGTATGCTCGCGCAGCCGCTGACATTGCTCGGTCGCGACGAACCCCTGCAGGATCAGCACGCCAGCCTCCTCATAATCGGCTAGCATGGCCTCGGTGAGCTGCCCTCCCTCCGGAGTGGTATATGTCGGTAGCTTACTCATTTAAGCGGCCATTCTATCTGCTTGAAAACAATTTCGTAACAGCTGCCGAAATACGTGTCGAGTAGCTGTTCGTGAGCTATACTTTCGCCACTAATAACGTAAGAAGACTAGGGGGATAGTCGTGAAAACATCTCTTAATATCAAACGTTTACCTGTCTTGTGCGCGCTTGTCGCGCTGTCTTCAATTCTATCTTTCGGCTCCGCCTTTGCGCAGAATACTTCAGGGTCGATCCGTGTAAACGTTACGGCCGTTGACGGAGGTCCTGCAACCGGCGTTTCTGTAGCTGTTACTCATGTGCCGACCGGACGTTCGCAGACTATTATTTCAAACAATCAAGGCGTCGTGACAGCTCGCGGCCTTGCCGTTGGCGGGCCCTACGAGGTGTCTGTCATCAGTGGCGGTCAGTATGCGGCTGACGTCCTGCAGGACATCTACGTCAAGCTTGACCAAACCGAGACCATCGATCTCCCGGTGCGGCCAATGATCGAAGAAATCACGGTGACTGCCGAAGCGCCGACTGGTGACGTGGCAGTCGGTGTAGGCAGCTCTTTCGACCGTAGCAGGATCGATGGCACACCTTCTCTTTCGCGCGATTTCGTTAACACTTTGGCGACAGATCCGAAAATCCTCGTCGACAATAGCGTGGCCCGAGGACCCGCCGTATCGATCGCGGGGGCCAATTTCCGCTATAACAACCTGACGATCGATGGCGTGGCGCAGAACGATAACTTCGGCTTGTCCAAGAATGCTTCCGCTACCCAGCGCACGCCAATCTCGATCGACGCGATCGAGGCCCTGACTGTCAATGTGGCGCCATACGACGTGACTTTCGGCTCCTTTATCGGCGGCAATATCAATATTGTCACCAAGTCAGGTACCAACGATTTAGAAGGCAGCGCCTACTATTTTTCAACCGATGACAGCTTCACCGGCGACAAATCAGACGGTGTGGATCTCGGCATCGCCGATTTTGACGAGGAAACTTACGGCTTCACTCTGGGTGGGCCAATTATTAAGGACAAGCTGTTCTTCTTCGCGAATTACGAAAAATTCGAGACCACCCGGCCGTCCAACTCGCAGACCATCGAAAACATTGTCGGTGTTACTCCGGCGGAGGTCGACCGGGTTATTAACATCTTTCAGACCGAATATGGTTTCGACCCCGGTACGTTCGACGCAACCGATGTCGACGAGGATGAAAAAATCCTGTTGAAACTGGATTGGTACATCAACGACGATCACCGTGCGGTCATCAGCTACCAGAACGCGGACGGCGATGTGCTGTTCGATGATTTTCCGGACCTGGCCGTGCTGCAATCCAATCGCTATGACATCAACGAGGAACTGGATGCCTTTTCGTTCCAGTTGTTCTCCAACTGGACAGACAACCTGTCGACGGAATTCAAATACGGTACTAAAGAGGTAAAGAACCGTCAGGTGAGCATCGACTCATCAACACCGGATTTTGCCATCACGGCCGGCGGTGGCGGGCTCATTACCGCGGGTGGCGACCGTTTCCGGCACAACAATCAGCTTGACAACGAGTCTGACCAGCTCCGACTCAAAGCCGACTATTCGATTGGCGATCATGTCATCACCGTCGGTTATGAACGCGAGGCGAAGAAAACCGTCAATACGTTCGTCCCGTTTACCCGCGGTCAGTATTCGTTCTTCCCCGATGACGGTCCCGATGGTCTGCCTGGTACCGGTGACGAGCGCACGGGCATTGATAACTTTGAGCAGCGTAATATCGGCCTGGTGTTATTCGGTGGCTCCACGAGCGGAGTGGTTGCCGATGCGGTCGGCGCGTTCGAGCTGGTCACCAATAGTTTCTACGTTCAGGACGAGTGGACGGCCTCCGACGAACTGGTACTAAAATTCGGCCTGCGCTTCGACGAGCACGACAACGATGACCAGGTTCCGCTGAACGCTAACTTCGAAGCTCGAAACGGGTTTGACAATACCTTCAATCTCGACGGCAACGATTTGGTGATGCCGCGGTTTGGCTTTGACTGGACGCCTACCGATCGTCTTACGATCAGGGGCGGCGCCGGCTTGTTTGGCGGTGGCGAACCGTTGATCATGTTGTCCAACAGCTACCAGGGCAACGCGATTACCCGCAATATTGTCTGCGTGCCTTGTATCGGGGCCGCGTTCGGAGTCATCGATGAACTGGCCGCGGCATTGCCAAGCCCAACCATCGCATTTGAACTCCTGCAGCCGTTCAATGCTATCGATCCAACTGGGGATGTCGAGGCAATTTCGCCAGATTTCGAAACGCTGAGCACCTGGAAATACAGTTTGGGCGCCGAGTACATCCTGGGTGACGACTGGAACCTGTCTGCCGATATCATTTTCTCCGATGTCAAAGACGGCTTCAGCGTCAGGGAAGGTCGGCGCACGGTGACCGGCACCGCGCCTGATGGCCGCAACATATACAACACCCCCTTGGGCGGCGACTACATCCTGGAAAACACAAACAAGGGCGATAGCACGGTTATCACACTCAACGTCGCCAAATCCTGGGACACCAATGTCGGCACGTTTGACGCCACCGTGGGATACACCAGTACCGATGCCGACGAGCTCCGGGCTTACAACCGTTTCATTACCTACGAGTCCTTTGCCTTCGACGCGACCACAGATTTCAACAACATGACCACGTCGTCATCGAAGTACGAGGTTTCGGACCGGTTTACCGCGACCTTCGACTGGCAACACATGCTGTTTGGTGACAACGCGAGTCGCGTGAGCCTGATTTATCTCGGAAACTCGGGACGACATTTCTCCTATGTGTTTGGCAGCGGAGACGCGGCATTTGGCGGCACATTCCTGGCTGACTTCGGCAGCGAAGGCGACAACCCCGGTTCGCACCTGTTTTATGTGCCGACAGGCATCGCCGACCCGATTGTTACCGGCGACCCCACTTTTCTGTCCAACCTCGACAGCTTCATCGACAGCAATAAATGCCTTAGGGGAAGACGTGGCCAGATCACGACCCGAAATTCCTGCGAGACCGGGTGGACCAACATTGTCAGCATGCGGCTAAGCCAGGAAGTCAGTCTCTGGAGTGACAAGAAACTGGAGTTGACTCTGGATATCGAAAATCTTGGCAACATGATCAACGATGACTGGGGTCGGGTGGAAAGTTACTCTGCGCCGTCTAACGTCGCGCTCGCCAATGTTACGATCGCAGGCGGACAGTATGTCTATGCTCCGATTTCAAGCGCGCAGGTCAGTCCTGACACAATGGCGCCGGAGCCGGCGATTGCGCGGCTGCCCTCGGTCTACCGAATCCAATTCGGCTTGAATTTCCGCTTCTGAGCAAACACGTACAAGGCGGGACAATGAGGGGCAGCTTTGCTGCCCCTTTTTTTGTGTCAAAATGGCTGGATGAAGAACATACTCAAACGCTCCGCACTCATAACGCCGCTGCTCGCACTCCTTGCCTGCAGTCAGGACACCGCGCCGCTCACCGATCCGACCACTGACACGTCCGGGAACCAAATCGACCTCATCGTGGCTGGTGATTACATCGTGACCATGGACGAGGCTGCAACCGTTCACAAAGGCAGCGCTATCGCGATAGATGATGGCGTAATCATCGCGATCGGCCCGGCCGCCGAAATTGCTGCGGAATACCCGGCACACGAGACACTTGATGGCAAAAATCGAATTGTCATGCCGGGTCTCGTCAATGGCCATTCGCACGCAGCAATGACTCTTTTGCGCGGCGTTGCGGACGACCTCGCATTGATGGACTGGCTCAACAACTATATGTTCCCTGCCGAAGTGCAATTCGTCGACGCCGAGTTCGTTCGTATCGGTACCGAACTCGCGTGCTGGGAAATGATTCGCGGCGGTACCACGACGTTTGTCGACATGTACTACTACCCGGATACGATCGCACAGGTTGTGGACAACTGCGGCATGCGCGCGCTGATTTCCGCGACTGTGATCGATCAACGTAGCCCCGACGCCGAGAGCGCGGCGGATTCAATACAGAAAGGCAGCGGATACATCGAGCGCTGGCAGGGCAAGAACAGCCGTATTACACCTATTTTCGGCCCGCATGCGAATTACACGCTGAACGCCGAACAACTGGCAAAAACACGTCAGGTTGCGATGCAGTTCGATACACCGATCAGCATTCATGTCTCCGAGTCACCATTTGAGGTGCAGTACGCGAAGGACACTTACGGCAAGACCAGTATCGAAATGCTCGACTCGATTGGCTTTTTCGACGGTCCGACGATAGCGGCGCACGTCGTCTGGCCCACCGATGCGGAGATCCTGATACTCGCCGAGCGCAAGGTTGGCGTGATTCATAATCCGACATCAAACATGAAGATCGCTTCGGGAATCTCGCCGGTTGCCGACATGCTTGCGGCGGGTGTTCGCGTCGGACTCGGCACAGATGGCGCGGCGAGCAACAACGATCTCGACATGTGGGAAGAAATGCGACTGGCGGCATTCCTGCAGAAGGTCGAGCAGATGAATCCGGAGGTACTGCCCGCCAGGACCGTCTTGCGGATGGCAACAAGCGGTGGCGCGACGGCCATCGGCCTCGGAACCGAGATTGGTTCGCTCGAAGTTGGCAAGCGTGCTGACGTGATTCAGGTCGCTTTCGATGATGTTCATCATGTGCCGACCTATGACGTCGTCTCACATCTTGTTTACGTCAGTGACGAACAAGATGTAGCATCGGTGGTCGTCGATGGTACAGTGCTCATGCGCGAAGGCGAGATATTGACAGTGGATACAGATCGCGTCACGGCCGAGGCCAGGGCCCTGGCTGCAAAGATACAGAGCGCCCTGCAAGAGAGGAATCGAAAATGATTCGCAACGCTGCTGCTTTTGTCGTTGGCATCGTCACCGCGTTTGGACTGATCTGGTTCATAGAATTGCTCGGCCACACGATTTATCCGCCGCCGGCCGACCTCGACTTCAGCGACCCAGAGGCCATTCGGCCCTACATCGCGACCTTGCCGGTCCTCGCGCTATTGTTCCCGATGTTCGCGTGGTTCGTCGGCACGTTTGCGGGCTCGCTCGTTGCCTGTTATATCGGCGAAGCGAGACCAATTTTATTCGTGGGCGTCGTCGGAGGCCTCGTGCTTGCGGCTACGATCGCGAATCTGATCGTGATTCCGCACCCGCTTTGGTTCTCGATTATTTCCGCTCTCGGCATTGTTGCGAGCGCCTGGCTCGCCCTGCAGATCGCACCCGGCCCGAAGGGCCTGCCCGACGACTCTGACTAGTTCTGCAGAAAACTCGTGCCGTAGTCCATCGGCGACAGATCGAAAAATGCTGCAATGCTCTGGCCGATGTCGGCGAACGATTCGCGTTTGCCGAGCGGGCCAGCCTTAATCCCAGCGCCATAGGCCAACACCGGAATGTGCTCGCGCGTATGGTCCGAACCCTCCCAGGTCGGATCACAACCGTGGTCGGCGCAAATGAACAGCACATCGTCATCGGCTATCAGGTCGAGCAGTTCGGGAAGCCGCTCATCAAAATACTCGAGCGCCGCGGCATAGCCATCAACGTCGCGCCGGTGGCCGTACAGCATGTCGAAGTCGACAAAATTTGTGAATACGATGGATCGATTGCCAGCGTCACGCAGCGCCTCGAGTGTTGCATCGAAGAGTGCTGCGTTGCCTGATGCTTTGACCTTCCTGGTAATGCCCTGATGCGCATAGATGTCCGCAATCTTGCCGATGCTAACGACATCACCACCGTTTGCGACAAGCTTGTCGAGAACAGTATCGGCGTGCGGCGGAGTGGTCAGGTCGCGGCGGTTGCCGGTGCGAACGTAGCTGTCAGGTCCGTCGCCAACAAACGGTCGCGCGATCACGCGGCCGATGTCGTACTCATCGACAAGTTCGCGCGCAATGTCACAAAGCTCGTACAGGCGATCCAGACCGAATGCTTCCTCGTGACAGGCTATCTGAAACACGCTGTCGGCCGACGTGTAAAAAATCGGCTTGCCGGTTTGCACATGCTCATCACCGAGTTCGGCAATGATCGTCGTACCGGATGAATGACAATTGCCGAGAAATCCAGGCAAGTCCGCTCGTTCGACGAGCCTATCGAGCAATGCTTGCGGAAACGTGTTGATCTTCTCGGTGAAGTACCCCCAGTCGAACAACACGGGAACACCGGCGATTTCCCAATGCCCGCTCGGCGTGTCTTTACCGCTGGAGAGCTCCTCGGCAAAGCCGTAGGCCCCCTCTATCTCAGTATCGGTAATGGCACCGTCAGGAAAGTTACCGGTGCTGTCGCGGCTCGCATGATAGAGCCCAAGTCGAGCTAAATTGGGCAACCTCAACGGTCCTTCGGGCGACAACGAACGCTCACGCGCTATGTGGCCAAAGGTGTCGGAACCGGCATCACCAAAGCGCCCGGCATCGGCCGTGGCGCCGATACCAAACGAATCCAACACGAGAATGATTGCCCTACCCATACGTATACCTTAGCAGAACCGTCCAGAACAGCGCACCGCGATGTCAGTCAGAGTGTGGCGACAGCCTCGCCTCACTTAGAACCCCATGCGATCGGCAAGACTGTCGCCACACTCCGCGCGTAACGGTGTGGTGCAGTGCGAACGCCGTGCTGAGCGCATGGGGTATTAAGTGAAGCAGGGCGTTCGCGCTGTGCCGCGCCGTCGCGAGCGAATCGATTAGTGGTGTGGCGGAGCCTCTGGTTCGAACGTGCTCTCACCGTAGTAATCGATGCGAGTTTCTTCGATGTAAAGGCCTTCAGCCGACATAAGCCAGATCAACACGATTATCGCCACTGGCGGTCCCAGAATCGCTATCTTCAGCGCCAATCGCTCCCACTTCATATGCATGAAAATTGCGATGATGAAGCCGGCCTTCAGGAACATGAATAACAAGATCAAACCCCACCTCAGGTTCCCCTGAAGGTTGAGGTAATCAACCATGTAGGAAAAGAAGCTGAGTACAAACAGCAGGCCCCAGATCCAGAAGTAGACACTGAGAGGGTGTTGTTGACCGTCTTCACTTGCCATATGAAGTCCCTTACCAGAGATAGAAGAATGCGAAAATGAATACCCAGACGAGGTCGACGAAGTGCCAATACAGGCCCGTGATCTCGACGATTTCATATTTGCCGCCGCGCTTCTCGTAGAAGCCATTTCTGACACGGTTGGCTATGACCAGCAAATAAATGACACCTGCCGACACGTGCATGCCGTGGAAGCCCGTGATCATGAAGAAGCTGGAGCCGAATTGTGCGGCACCCATCGGGTTGCCCCAGGGCCGGACGCCTTCTTCGACGATCAGTTTGGTCCACTCGAACGCCTGCATGCCGACAAATGATGCGCCGAGCGCGGCGGTCGCTACCATGAGCCAAAACGTCTTTTTGCGGTCCTTGCGATACCCCATGTTGACGGCCATGGCCATCGTGCCGGACGACGTGATCAGAATGAACGTCATGATCGCGATCAGAATCAGCGGAATGGGTTCACCACCGAATGACAGTGCGAAGACCTCGCTCGGAATCGGCCACGGGTCCGTCGTTGCCAGACGAACCGACATGTAACCGACCAGAAAGCAACTGAAGATGAACGTGTCGCTAAGCAGGAAGATCCACATCATCGCCTTGCCCCAGGGCATGCCGAAAGCCTGCTTGTCCCTGGAGAAGTCGTGGACGACACCCTCAGTGCCGATTGGTTCCATTACCGCTTCTGACATAGATAACCCCAAATCAAGTCGACAATACTAGGTCGATAACATCAATCCGAATAGCACGAGCCAGACCAGCAACAGGAAGTGCCAGTAGATCGTGCACAGTTCAATACTGTGGCTGACTTCAACTGCATCACCGCCATTAAGAGTCTTGATGGTGGCGCGTGCCCACACATACATTCCGCCGAGAATGTGCAGGGCGTGGATGCCAGTCAACAAAAAGAAAAATGCGTTGGACGGGTTACTGGTCATATATTGACCCGACGCATTAAGCTGTTGCCAAGCGATCAACTGACCGACGAGAAATGCAACTGTCAAAACACCCGCTAGAAAAAGCCCCGGCTTTATTTGCGACGTGCGACCACTAACGGCGAGGTTACGTGTCCACTGAAAAGCGACGCTGGCCAGCACCAGAACACCTGTATTGACCCACAATAGCTGCGGCTCAGTGAGCGGAATCCAGTCACCGAGTTCCATGCGTAAGGAATACGCACTCAGAATAAGGGCGAAAAACGATGTGGCGACAGCCAGAAACGTCGTCAGCGCGACGAGCTTCGGTCTCGCATTGAATGGCGCCTGATAAGAGGCCTCATCGACCGCCTCGGCAACCCACGGCTGAGTATTGAATGACTGCTTTAAAAGCCAGCCCAGCAGCGTGGCGAGCATAGTCGCCAGGACAATGAGTCCGATTTCCACTAGTGCTCTACTCCGTGGTCGCGGCCCACCGGCGCGACATCCGCCGGAACATTTTGCGGGATGAAGTCATCCTCGTAGCCCGGCACGCTGTAGTCGTAGGCCCAGCGATGGCACTCGGGCAAATCATGGCCCCAGTTGCCGTGCTTTGGTGGCGTATCCGGCGTCTGCCACTCGAGCGTCGTTGCATCCCAGGGGTTCGGATCTGCCTTCGGGCCTTTACGCAGACTCCAGAAGACGTTGACAAAAAACAGAATCTGCGTCGCGGCCACGAACAATGCCGACAACGTAATGCTCGCGTTAAGCGTCTGCGCCGATTCGGGCAAAAAGTCCGTATTGCCCATCGCGAAATAGCGTCTTGGGACACCCGCAAAACCGAGGTAATGCATCGGCAGGTAAATCGAATACGTGCCCAGGAACGTCATCCAGAAATGCCATTTGCCAAGCGTCTCGTTGTACATCCTGCCCGTGATCTTCGGCCACCAGTGATAGATAGCGCCGAATACGACAAGCACCGGCGACACGCCCATCACCATGTGGAAATGGGCGACAACGAAATAAGTATCAGACAGCGGCAAATCGATCGTCACGTTACCCAGGAACAGGCCAGTCAGGCCGCCATGAATAAACGTGAATATGAATGCGATAGCGAACAGCATCGGCACCCTGAGATGAATGTTGCCTTCCCAGAGCGTCAACACCCAGTTGTACACCTTGATCGCGGTGGGCACGGCAATGATCAGCGTCGTCGTTGCGAAGAAAAAACCGAAATACGGATTCATGCCGCTGACGTACATGTGATGCGCCCAGACGATGAAGCTCAGGCCGCCGATCGCGATGATCGCCCAGACCATCATGCGGTAGCCGAAGATGTTCTTGCGTGCGTGCGTGCTCAGGAGATCGGAGACGATACCGAAAGCCGGCAACGCGACGATGTAAACCTCGGGATGACCGAAGAACCAGAACAAATGCTGGAACAGAATCGGGCTGCCGCCCGTGTGGCCCGGATCCACACCCATTGAACTGATGGCAGGCATGAAGAAGCTCGTCGCGATGGTCTTGTCGAGCAGCATCATGATCGCGCTGACCAGTAATGCCGGGAATGCGAGCAATCCGAGGATCGTTGCGATGAAGATGCCCCAAACCGACAACGGCATGCGCATCAGCGTCATGCCCCGGCAACGCGCCTGCAATACTGTCGTGACGTAATTCAGGCCACCCATGGTGAAAGCCACGATGAATACGGCCAACGACCCGAGCATGAGCAGGATGCCCCACTCGACGCCCGGCGTTCCGGGAAGAATCGCCTGCGGCGGATACAGGGTCCAGCCAGCCCCGGTCGAGCCACCCGGCACGAAAAAGCTGATGAGCAGAATGATGACAGACAGCAGGTATACCCAGTAACTGAGCATATTCAGGTACGGGAACACCATGTCTCGCGAGCCACACATGAGCGGGATCAGGTAATTGCCAAAACCACCCAGAAACAGCGCCGTCAGCAGGTAGATCACCATGATCATGCCGTGCATCGTGATGAACTGGTAATAGTTCTCCGGGTTAATGAACGAGAACGTGTCCGGGAAGCCCAGCTGCAGCCGCATCATGGCCGACAAAATCAGCGCGATGACGCCAACGAAGATTGCCGTGCCGGCGTACTGGATTGCGATGACCTTGTGGTCCTGGCTCCAGACGTATTTGGTAATAAACGTCTGCGGATCGTGATGTTCTATCTCATGATCGCGATCGGCGATTGCAACGTATCCCATGCGGCTATCCTATTAAAGCGTGTTGATGTAAGCGACCAGATCATTGATGGCCTGCTCGTCATGCAAGACGTTGGCCATTAGACCCATCTGAAATCCGTAGAAGTCGGTTGGATGCGCGCCACGAACCCCGTCTTTGAAGTTCTGTAGCTGACGCGCCAGGTACCAGTCGGTCATGCCGGCTGCGCGTGGCGCATTCATCGCCTGTATGCCTTGCCCCGCGGCGCCGTGACAATAGGCACAGATGTTGTACAGTTTCGCACCGTTCGCGACATTGCCTTCGATCGTCGCCGGCGCCGGCTCGTCCGGGAACGTCTGGATGTGTGCAATAACATTATTGATCGCGGTATCGTCAAGCAGCATCGCGGCCATCGGCGCCATCTGCTTGCCGAAAGTGTCATCAGGATGCGCACCGCGCGAGCCACTCTTGTAGTTTTGCAGCTGGCGCTTCATGTACCAGGCATCCTGGCCCGCGATTTTCGGCGCGTTAAGCGCGGCAAGGCCCTCGCCCTGCTGTCCATGACAGGCTGCGCAAACGGCGTACTGTGCCGCACCGACCGCCGCGTTGCCTGCGGGCTGCGCGTTGATTTCGCTGTAGGTCGCTTGCGCAGCTAACCAGGCATCGAAGTCATCCTGCTCCTCGACGATCACCGCACCACGCATCGTATGGTGTGCAATACCGCAGAGTTCCTCGCACAAAAGCTCGAATCGACCGAGTTCTGTCGGTGTCAGCCAGAGAAAGGTCTCCATGCCGGGAACGAGGTCCATCTTGACCCGAAACTGAGCGATCGCGAAGTCATGCAGCACATCTTTCGAGCGCAGCAGGAATTTCACTGGCTTGTTGATCGGGAGACGCGCTTCGGGGTGCATTACCAGCACGTCGTCCTGCCCATTTGGATCGTCGGGATCCATGCCGAACGGATTGTCAGCACTGATGCGTTCGGCATCGACCTCGCCGAACCTGCCATCGTCGCCCGGGTAGCGATAGCTCCAGTGCCACTGCTGACCGACAGCCTCAACTTCGTGGGCATCCTCGGGAACGTTGACGAAATCTGCCCAGACGAACAAACCCGGTGTCAGCATTGCGGCCACGCCCACGGCGGTCAGAGCCGTCAGCCAGGTTTCGAGTTTCTTGTTTTCGGGTTCGTAGGTTGCCCGCGCGTCCTTTTTGTACCGGAACTTGATGACGCAGTAAGCCATGAACAGGTTGACCGCGACAAAGACAGCACCGGTCACCCAGAAAGTGATATCGATCGTGAAATCGATCAATCCCCAGTTGGAAGCCAACGGGGTAAAAGTCCAGGGACTGAGAACGTGAAAGACGAGGGAACCGACGACGAGCAGGATCAAAACAACAGCTAAAGGCATACTTCATGCATCCTTTGGTTGATCAACGCGATTTGTATCGCCAGCAACGACGGGCCGCTGCCGGTCTTCTTATACGTATAAACCGAAGGATACTAAAACAGGCGATCGATGTCTTGCCTGACGGCCTCTTCAGCCTTTTTGAGGTCAGACTGCAGGTCCTCGATTTCCTGCTCGAGCGGACTCGTCAGAACCGCTGTCTCGGTATTCCATTTGATCGTTGGCAAAATCAGCGGCACCGCACCGGAATTTGCCGCTTCGGGCCCGGGTTCGGGCGCCTGCAGGTTGACCACCGCAATGATCGCGACCGCCGCCGCCACCCCGGTTAGACTGCTTGCCCACCAGAACGCGGCTGGCCTCGAGGCGGGCCCCGGCTTGTCGACGGGTTTGGGTGTAATGCCGTGCAGCGACGCACGGATGCGCTCATCGAGCTCGGGGGAGATGTTGCATGCGATTTGATCTGCGTCTTCGCGCAGCTGTTTGGCGAGCTTATCCATAGGCCTTACTCTTGTCGTCAGTAGCGTCTTTGTTCAATTCCGCGTCGAGGGTCTTACGCCCTCGCATTAGATTCACTTTGGTCCATGACGCGGACCGTTCGAGGACTGCCGATATGTCATTGACCGACATGTCCTCGACATAGCGCAACCACATCGCCGTATACACCTCGTCCGAGAGTTGCCGGCGTGCGCATTGCCAGAGGTTTTCCCGATCCGAGGCGGCGATACAGTATGCGAGGGGGTCGCTTTCATCATCACGGAGGTCACCAAGCTCCACCGTATCCGCAGATCGGAGTCTGGCCGCATTGTTAATTGCGATGCGATACAACCAGGTACTGAATCGCCAGCGCGAATCGTAGCTGTGCAGGTAGCGATAGGCGTTGATCAACGTATCCTGCAACGCATCCTCTGCATCGGCATAGCTCGACGAGCGTGTGACCAGAAAGCGCAGCAGCCCCTCGCGATAGCCGTGCACGAGATTGGCAAAGGCCGTTGCCGACCCTTTTTTTGCCGCCTCGATTAACGCAGCTTCGTTACTCACATCCGATCCAAACCTCCGACCTCATGTCACTCGATCGCGGCGACTACGACCTCGGGATCGAGAGCTACCCGAATCGTCAGCATTTTGTCCTCAACGTCAACCGAAGTGTTTTGCAGGAACTCGGCGATCTCCGGATCAAGGTCGTCGTTAAACACCTGCAAGCTGATCAGTCCGCGAACGATACTCGCAAGCGAGTCCGCCATTTCCTTTTCGGTCGTGACGAGCTGTACTTCGATTGAGATCTTGCCGGCCTTGTCGGCGATCAGCAGCGCCACCTGTTCGGTGTTGCGCAGGATGTTCGAGTCCCAAGCCACATTGGCGCCGAGATCGCCAGCTCTCGCGCCAGCCTGCATCAGGCTGCGTTCTGCACTCAGCACGAAAAGCGCGCCTTTCTCGCTCTTGCCGCGAGACACGCTGCCTTTGTCGGCAAGTAATGCCTGCATCCGTTCTTTTGTTGACGTCACAATTAGCTTGTTCTTGATGGCAAAGCTGAAGTAAGCGCCATCTTCGAACGAGTCGATCTCGATATCGATGTTGCCGTTGCCACCAACATGACCGTCGCCGTCGCCCTTGGCGTGATAAAACGTCCTGCCGCCTGACTCGAGCTTATCGAGTGCGCCGGATGCCGCTCCCATTGCGAGCAACTTGTCCTTCGTCTCCTGACTGATCTTGCCTTCGATCAGTACGACAAGCCCCTCCTCGGCTGTCGCGAACGCTGTCAGGAAATCGGCTTCCTTGTCGAGGTCCACGCCGGCATCTTCGCGAACGTCCTCGAACACTTCGTGCTGCAGCCAGCCATAGAGGTGCTGGCCCGCCTCGCTGGAGCGCATCTCCTCGAAGTCGGCATGGAAGTACCACTTCGACGTCTCCGGGAGGTCGGCGGGTCCAACGCCCGCAAGCAATGCTGCTGGCGCGGCGATGAAGAGGAAGAAAATGACCAGATATCGCAAAATACGCATGAGCGTGTCCTTGAATTTCGTTTCTGTTACTTGCTTATAGCGTCGAATGGCGCAAAAGGTTACATCGTCGCAAGCTGCTCGTTTCAGGAAGTCGCGGCGAGTGATGTTCAGCCTGTCAGCCACTGTTCTCTTGCGGCACCGGCTTGTAGGTCATCGCACTGACAACGATCGTCAGCACGATGCCAACGATAAAGCCCGGTATGGCCTCGTACAGACCATGCGATTGCTCTTTGAATTGCTCGACCCACACGATACTCGTGGTGAAACCCGCCACCATGCCCACAACAACGCCTGCCCACGTCGTCTTTTTGTAATAGAGCAAGCAGACCAACGTTGGCCCAAACGCCGCCCCCAGCCCGGACCAGGCGTAGAGGACGAAATCGAAAATGAACTTGGCGTCGGGGATCGCGATGGCGATGGCGACGACTCCAATCAATATCGTCACAATCTTGCCGTATTGGGCGAGCTGATGATCACTTTTCTTGCTACCGAGCATTTGCTGCATCGTGTCGCGCACGATGGCCGAGGATGCGAGCAGCAACAGGGAATCGGCCGTCGACATGATCGCCGACAAGACGATGACCAGCAGAATTCCCGCGACCAGTGGTGAGAAAAGCTCGCTCGACAAGGTCGGGAATATCTTCTCGGAATCCTCGAGCCCTGGAAACAGCGCCCTGCCCGCGATACCGGCGGTAACCGCGCCAAATGTGAAAAACAACAACACAAATACGGAGACCCAGCGTGCTTTCCCGAGTTCGTTTTCGTCTCTCGCAGACATGTAACGCACGAGCAACTGAGGAACGCCCAGGAACGGCAACCCGATAGCGACGAAACTTGCGGCTGCTACCCAGCCGCTAATACCGCCCTCGGTCAGTGAGAACATGCTCACGAGCTTGGGGTCCTGTGCAGCCAGGTTTGACATCACGCTGTCCCAGCCGCCCGCAGCATCAAGCGCGACAATCGGCACGAAGATCAGGCCGAGCAGCATCAACACACCTTGCAGGACATCGGTGTAGGAAACGGCCTTGTGGCCGCCCACGAATGTGTAAACGATGATGATCGCCGAGCCGACAACGACGCCTATCTCATAATCGATGCCAACAAAACCGTTGAGCGCCTTACCCGACGCGACCATTTGTGCCGTGACATACGTCGTCACCATCGTCAGGATGATGATGACCGCGACACCGCGGATCAGGTGCCACCGGTCTTCGAACTTCGCCGCAAGCACGTCCGGTACTGTAATCGAGTCGGTGGCGTCACTGAGTCGCTTGAGCCGACGCGATATCAGTGTCCACGACAACCATATGCCCAGAATTTCGCCAACCACGACCCAGTAGGCTTGCGCACCGACGGCGTAGCCCATGCCGGTGAGGCCGAGCAACAGCCAGCCACTCTCGCCCGTCGCGTTCGTGCTGAATGCGACGACCCAGAACGGGAGCTTTTTGCCCGCGAGATAGAAGCCTTTGAGCGTGCCAGTCTCGCGACGGCTCCAGATCGCAAACGCAGCGAGCAGGCCGAGATAAATGATCATTACCGCAATGACAGGACTCATGGCGTTCCCTTATTGTTACTCGTCGCGAGTGATGCGGCCGGCGATGATTCCTGAGATGAGCAGGAACAAACCGATGCCGAACAGGTATTCCGGAAATATGCGGAAGATGCCGCAAAAGAAAATGCCGGCGATATTTGCAAACATGAAAACGTTAATGATCATGCTCTTGCGGATGACGGCTTTCGGGAAGCGCAGCCGGGACACCATTAGAATCGCGAGCACGAACATGATTATCGGCAGGTAGAGATGCAACGGCAGCGAGGTCGCGATGTCCTCATGATGGATCAGCACCAGCACCATCGACGAGACAAGCCCGCCACCGCATGCCGTGATCGGCACGCCTGTAAACCAGCCCGTTCGCGGTGCCCCCGTTGCCAGATTGAAACGCGCCAGTCGCATTGCGCCCGCGAGCACAAAGACGCCGCAGGCTGTCACCAGCACCCAGAACTGCCCGGACTCCAGTTCCACGCCCGCTATCTGCAGCCCCGCATTGAAAACGAGTACCGCCGGAGCAACGCCGAACGATACGAGATCCGCCATAGAATCGAATTCAGCCCCGAAACCAGACGTAGCTTTGAGAAGTCTCGCGGCGACGCCGTCCATCGTGTCGAGGAGGCCGCACCAGACGATCAACCAAGCCGCGAACTCAAGATCGCCGACCTGCGTGGTTATGATCGAGCCGAGCCCGAGCAGCAAGCTCAGCGCCGTAAAACTGTTCGGAACTGTGTAGCGGAGTTTCCCCAAGGTCTGCGCTCAGATTGTCATTCTTATTGCGGACCATTCTGCATGCGGACCCCCGGTTAATCCAGTGGCGGCCCATGCGGGCACGCGCTGATTGCGCTTAGCAGCGGGACGCCAGCCTAGCGCCGCCCTTGAAAGCGGCCTGTCGAGACGCCAATAGGCCCGCGAGGCAACACGACCTGCATCGGCGCACCATCGCGAACAATGCCGACCACCACCGACTGCCCTGGTTCGCCCAGTATCGTCTGCTGATTCAACTCCCAGGTGTTAAAGACGCGACTGCCGTCGTAGCTGACGATCTGGTCGCCCGCCTGCAGCCCCGCACGTTGGCCGGGCGATGACTCAATGACACTACCGACCATGACCGACGTGGAACGACCATTCGCCTCCAGGTATTGCTCGTATTCGACTTCACCCAGTTCGGCGCGCAGGGTCGCGGTCGAATTGAAAGCTGGATCAAAACGATTGATCGGCTCGCCGGATCGCCGCGCCTCGAACTGCGCCTGCATTGCCGCCATTTGCAGTTCGGACTCGCGCCGCACGATCCAGTCAGCGCGATCCGGAGGAAACCCCGCCTCGATAAGCCGGGCTACGCGCCCGTCCGCGCTGTTGACAGCGGACGCCATAGCGGCCCTCTGTCGCCTCACTTCACGAACATCTTGTCCTTCGGCAACCAGTAGCTCATTACTGCGCCGTCGATCGCTGCCTATTTCCTCGATTTCGGCATAGAGAACCTGCAACTCTTCCTCGAGCAATTGTCGAGCATTGCGCTCCTCGGCAACGGCGGCCTCGAGCGCACTAATGCGCTCATCCGTAGCCGCGGATTGATCAAAATAGTCGCCTGGACTGGCACTCGAAGCCGCGATCGGCTGGGGTTGCGGGGCACTAATCATGTAGGCGGCTACCGCAAGTCCGGCGGGCAGGCCAATTGCGATAGCAATAACGATCTTGTTCATGGGACAACTCCGGAAGCCGGGTCTTGCTGTAATCAGACAACATTTGTGCTGATATGCTGCACTGTTTTTATCATTTCTGGAGCCAGCCGTGTTGCCAAAATGCCTGCTTTTGGGCCTTGCTGGGTTTGCCGTGACCGCCTGTTCACAGGCACCGGCCGATCGCGTCAATGAAATTGCTTCCGAATTTGTACACGGCTACTACATGCAGTTTCCCGAAGAGGTTTACGAGGTCGGCTATCCCGACTCGCCAACAGACCGCTTCGGCGATCACAGTCCGGAGACACTGGCAGCGTGGGACGTAAAGGTCAACGGCTGGCTCAATGCTCTCGACGAGATCGACATCGCCACTCTCGCCGGCACACCTGAAGCTATCACCTGGGTCTTCGCTCACGAACGACTGCAGGCTCTCGTCGATTGGCGTATTTGCCAAAACGCGCTGTGGAACGTCAGTCCGACCTACACCGGTTGGCAATTCATGATCGCAGGAACGCTTGCCATTCAGCCGGTCAGTACCGGGAAAGAGCGCCAGGAGGCACTGGCTCGAGCGAACGACATCGCCCGCTTCCTGCAGGTCGACATCGGCAATCTGCGGCGCGGCGTGGACCAAGGCTATCTGGCGCCGCAGAGCAACGTCATCAAAGTGATCGATCAGGTGACCTCGCTCATTGAAATGCCGGCCGAAGAGTCGCCGTTCTTCAGTCCGGCCGCCCGTTCCGATGACGAGGCATTTGTTGCCGAGTATCGAAACGTCCTCTCGTCGACGATAAATCCGGCGATGATTGCTTATCGTGATTTTCTCGCTGATGAATATCAGGGTCGCGACGAGATCGGCGTCGGTGCCAACCCTGACGGCGCGGCGTGCTACGCGGCATCCGTAAGATACTGGGCATCGTTACCGACCAGTGCCGTGGATATTCATCGCACCGGTCTATCGGAGATGGCGCGTATCCAGAGCGAGATGCTGGCGCTTGCCAGGGAGTCGTTCGATACGGACGACGTTGGCGGCTTGCTCGAGGAAATGCGCTCCAATCCCGCGTACACATTCAAGACTGAACAAGCGGTACTCGATTTCGTCAACAATGCGGTCGAACGTAGCCGCAACGCCGCAAATAACTGGTTTGGCTACGTGCCGGATGCTGCTGTCGTTGTCATTCCATCGCCGGCCTATGAAAAAGACTCCGGCAGCGGCTTTTATTCTTCTGGTGCCGCTGATGGCAGCCGCCCGGCCATCATTCAGGTCGGCACCTACAACCCGACCACGATCAGTAAAGCCGGCGAAGAGTCGTTGACGTTCCACGAAGGCTATCCCGGACATCATCTGCAGGCATCGATCGCCCTGCTCAACGACTCGTTGCACCCCATCTTGCGCTACATGTTCGTATCAGGTTTTGCCGAAGGATGGGGCCTGTATTCCGAGCGACTCGCGGACGAGATGGGCCTGTATTCAAGCGACGTTACACGTCTCGGCATGATGTCGGCCGAGTCTCTGCGAGCTGCGCGCATGGTTGTCGATACGGGCATCCACGTCTTTGGCTGGACACGGGACGATGCCATCCAGTACCTGCTCGAGCACACAGCCAGGAACTACGACGGGGTTGCGGCGCAAATCGATCGCTATGCGGCAGTGCCGGGCCAGGCGACGTCGTACCTGATGGGAAGCCTCGAGATTCAACGCCTGCGCAGAAAAGCCGAGGAAGCCATGGGGCATCAGTTCGACATAAGAGAATTCCACGATCGAATTCTTGCCAACGGCGGCGTTACCCTGCCGATGCTTGGCACGGTCATCGATGCCTGGATCGCGGAACATTAACGAGTTCCTGTGTCTAACACGGAAACAATATTTGGGGTAGCCAATCATGAGAAGAATTCTATTAGTTGCGACTGCATTGGTCGCCGCCTTGCCGCTCAGCCATACGTTCGCTCAAGAAGAGGCCACCGTTGATCCACGCTACACCTGGGATCTGACTGAGCTCTTCCCGACTGTCGAAGCCTGGGAGGAGGCCCGCGAGGAGGTCCTGGCGGAGTTCGAGGCGATAGAGGCCCGGCGCGGCACACTCGGCGACAGTGCCGATTCGCTGTACCGGACTTATCGCCATGTCTCCGACACGCTTCGAAAAAGTTATCGCGTATATGTCTATGCCTCGCTGAATAGCGACGAAGATTTGCGTGTCAGCGAAACACAGGAGCGCGTGCAACTTGCCGATATCATGTTCGCGCAATTCAATGAAGCCACGGCATGGATGCAACCCGAACTTATCGAGGTCGGTCGCGAGGTGATCGAGTCATACATCAAGGAAGACGAGCGCCTGGCGCCGTTTGCCTATCAACTGGACGACAGCCTCAGAAACGCGCCGCACACGCTTGGCATGGAGGCCGAACAGACACTGTCGTATTTGTCGCAAACATTCGGTGCGCCGTCGAACACGTATAGCCTGATCGCTAACTCCGATATCCCGTGGCCGACAATAACCTTGTCGGATGGTGAGGAAGTCACCGTTGACGCGCAAGGCTATGGTCGCGCGCGCAGCAGCACCAATCGCGATGATCGCAAACTGGCATTCGATACCTATTGGGGCAAGTGGCGCGAATACCGCAATTCGGTCGGCATGGTGCTGAACTCCCACATTCAGACCCAGGTCGGATTGGCGAAGGCCAGAAACTACGACAGCGTTCTGCACCGCGAACTGCACCAGGACAACCTTCCGGCCGCGGTCTACCACACGCTGGTTGAAGAAGTGAACAAGGCGCTACCGACGCTGCACCGCTACTTTCGATTACGTGGGCGCATGCTTGGCGTCGAGCAGATGCATTACTACGACATCTATCCACCGCTTGTATCGCTCGACAAGGAATTCGATATCGAGACGAGCAAGCAGATCACTCTCGAAGCGATGTCTGTTCTCGGAGAAGACTGGGTCGAGATGCAAAAGGCCGCGATGGATGAGCGCTGGATGCATGTTTATCCGCAGCGCGGCAAGCAATCGGGTGCCTACATGGCGGGTATCGCGTACGACGTGCACCCTTACGTGTTGCTAAACCACAATGATAACTACGCTTCTCTGTCAACACTCGCGCATGAGTGGGGCCATGCGATGCACACACTGTACGCACGTCAGGAACAGCCGTTCGAGACCGCCGGCTACGCGACATTTATCGCCGAAATTCCGTCGACGTCGCTGGAATTGATCCTGCAGGACTACATGCAGAAGAACGCCGAGACGATCGATGAAAAGCTCTTTTATCTTGGTCACGCGCTTGAAGGCATGCGCGGAACGTTCTTCCGCCAGACCATGTTCGCCGAGTTCGAGCTGGCACTGTATGAAGCCGCGGAACGTGGCGAGGCCTTGTCGGGTGATCGCATCTCGGAAATCTATGGAGAGATCCTGCGACGCTACCATGGGCATGACGAAGGCATCGTCATCATCGATGACCTGTACACGAACGAATGGATGTTCATCCAGCACTTCTATTACAACATGTACGTATTCCAGTACTCGACGTCGAAGACTGCCGGCACGGCCCTGTACTCGAAAATCGTGAGCGAAGGCGAAGCCGGCGTAGAGAACTACAAGAACCTGCTACGGGCCGGCGGTTCGAATTATCCGTACCTGTTGCTGGTAGAAGCTGGCGTCGATCTGGCAAAACCGGAACCCTACCAGGCCATTATCGCGAAGATGAATGCGATTATGGATGAGATGGAGCGGTTGCTGGACGACCCGTCTATTCAACTATCCGCGCGTTAGTTACCTTTGCCTCGCATCGCGTGCCAGCGTACGGGGCCAGGCCGGTCCTGACGCTGGCGATCTTGCCCGGCGCGATCTGGCCGCTGAAATTCTGCGTGCGCAAGCGCGGGTCTCCGCCACTGTCCACGTACTGAAACTGCGCCTGTACGCCGGCTATGATCACGGACGTGTCATTACGTACCTGCACGACGATTTGGCCACTGCCGTCATCACCGCAAACGGATGCAACGTACGCTGCAGGCTGTTGCGGTAGTTCAAGTCGGACAAGCGCGGCGTAGGCGACCTTGCCGTACTCGCCGCCGCTCTTGGCAACAACTTTGTAGTGATTTATCGCCTCTTCCAGCGGCCCGCGCTGTTCCTTGATCGTACCCAACGTGAAATGTGCGGGTGCAGTGGGCAACAGCTGAAGACTGGTTTCGAGATCTGAAATCGCGGCGTCGATCTGTCCGAGTTCATGCTTCGCGATTCCACGTTGCAGATGGTAGTAGAAGAAGTCGCCACGCCGATCGATCGCTCGATTGTAGTTCGTCACGGCCATGTCGTATTGATCATTGACCAGTCGGACATCGCCGCGCAGCGCATGGAAATGCGCTTCGTTCGGGAACAGCGTAAGCGCTTCGTTGGCATGCGCGAGCGCTGCATCGGTTTCCTTTTCGGAGAGCGCTTTGCGGCCCTCGTCATAAGCGTCATAGGCGGGCTTGGCCGCCAGCGTCCTTTTCATCGCGGCATTGAAACTCTCGACACCAAGCTTGCCGCCAGCCGGCCGTTTAGCCGCGGATTTCCTGTTTGCCTTGACCCGCTCCTGTGACGGCGGATGGCTGGCAAAGAGACCGCTCAGCCAATCCTGGTTCTTGCCCTCGCTCAGGCGCACGAACGTCTCCTGCAAAGTGACTGCACCCTGTGGGTCATAGCCGGCTTTCGACATGTAGCGCATACCGTATTTGTCGGACTCGAGTTCCGCGTCGCGGCCGTATTTCATCATCGTCATCTGCGCAGCGACGCTCGCGCCGCCAACCGCCAGGTCGCCGTAGCTGCTGTCGTTGGTCGCAACGCTGGTCGCAACCACGAGGCCTTGCATCAGCATGCCACGAGACATTTGCTTGGCCGTGTGTCGCCCGGCCGCGTGGACAATTTCGTGTCCGAGGACAGCGGCCAGCTCCGCTTCGGACTTCAACTCGGTGAGTAGCCCGCGATTGATCGCGATTTTGCCGCCGGGCAGCGCCCAGGCGTTCGGTACGGAGTTGTTCAACACAGTGAATTCATAAGGCAGGGCAACGCCGCTGGCCTCGGCGAGCTGCATGCCGACGGCTTGCACGTACTGGGTCAGCGCAGGGTCAACATCGTAAGGGCCGCCCTGGGACTGCTGCATCGGTACGTAGTTCTGTGCACCCATGGCGAGTTCCTGTTCGCCGCTGACGAGTATGAGCTCGCGATCACCCGTAACCGGATTGACGGCGCATCCGGCAAAAAATGTGCTGAGAGCCAGGCACCAAATAGTTTGATTGCGCATGTTGCAGTCCTGTGTTGTTATCTCACTGAAGTGCGGCCTGAATAGTATAGCCGCTGGCAAACTGAACCAAGGATTAGATATGGACTTACTGGACTTACTCAAGAGCACGGGCGGCGATAACAGCATTGGCGAGCTTGCGGGCGCTGTTGGTCTGGGCTCTTCGGACACAAACAAACTGATAGGCGCCCTCGCGCCGGCGCTGCTGAGCGGCCTGCAAAAAAACACGGCCAGCGACGACGGGCTCAAGGGCCTGAGAAACGCACTGCAATCCGGCGGCCACGAGCGCTACGTCGACAACCCCAAGTTGCTGCGCGACGACGCGACACGGTCCGACGGCAACAATATTCTTGGCCATCTGTTTGGCAGCAAAGATGTCAGCCGCAATGTTGCAGCCCATGCCGCCAAGGAAACCGGTATTGACGCGGGCCTGATCAAGAAGGCGCTGCCATTGCTGGCGGGACTCGCGATGGGTGCGATGAGCAAGAAAAGCTCGGGTGGCCGTGATCTCGGCTCGTCAGCAAGTGAAGGAGGCCTCGGACCGCTTGGTGACCTGATCGGTGGCGGCGACGGATTCGGTCTTGATGACGTAATGGGGCTCGCCAAAAAATTCTTCTAGCCGCGGGACGAACTCATAAATATCCCGGCCATGAGGTAGGTGAAAACCCGGATTTTCGCGATTCGGGTGTACGCGCAACATGAGTTTTCGCCATTTGCAACGAGGCGCCGATGTGACTATTCAACTAGCTGACATTCTTAGTGACCTGCACGAAGACCATCGCAACATGACGGTCATGCTCGACCTCCTTGCGCGTGAGATCGAACACGTTCGCGAAGGCGAAAAACCCGACTACGAACTGATACACGACATCATGCGATACATGACGGTCTATTCGGACGCCGTGCATCACCCGAAAGAAGATGTGCTGTACGGCGCTATGAAAAAAGAGCGGCCGGAACTCGCCGCAGGCCTAGAACAGGTCGAACCGGAGCACGAGGAGATCGCCAGACTCGGCGAGACGCTGCGCAACGATATCGAAGCGGTCGCTTCAGGTGCGGCCGTGACTCGAGACCGGCTTGTCGCTGATGCGACCGACTATGTTCAGCGTCTTCGCGAGCATATGGCCTGGGAAGAAGACGACTTGTTCCGCCGTGCTGATGCGCTGGTGCAGGATGAGGGTGAACTATTTGTCGATATTTCCCACCTGGATCTCCTCGATCCGGTGTTCGGCCCCGAGCGCGAGCATTCGTTCGCAAACCTGTTGGAAAACATCAAAGACTTATCCAGGTCGTAATAGCCCACCTGTCGGAGCCCACCTTGCCCGAGGGCACATAGCTGGCGGGCGTAGCGGCTAAAAGTACCAGGCGAACTGCGCGAATACCCCAGCGCTTGAAGACAGGTAGCGGTCGGGAATACCGGAGTCGATGCCACCGAATTCCGTGCCGTTCGAGCCAAGCGGTATGTTCAGGCTGCCAAGGAACGTCATGTTGTCGGACAAACTGTGCTGCGTCACGAACTGCAGCAGCGCGCTCGGATCATTCAGGTTAGCAAGAAGCGTCGGAGTCAATGTCCACAACGGGGACATCTCGATCATCAGGCTTCCTGCAAGATAGTTGCGGCCCAGCGTAAACAATTCAGAGCGTGCAAGGCGCACGAGCAAGTCCGGGTTACTGGCGAGGCTCAGCGGGTCGTACCGCTCGCCTTGCTGTCCGAAACCGTTGAAATAGTACTCGACAGCGCCGCTTATGTTTCTGCCGCCCCATGTCCAGGAGTAGCTGACGTTGGCGACGGCCTGGACATAGGTGTCGCTCGACGTATCGGTCACGACGACATCACCGCGAACGACCGCACCGCCGATGCTGCGGACTCCGCCGACGCCGAGCACGGTGTCGCCATAACTCTCTGCTACCAGGACGTCATACTCGCTCTCGCCGAGAAATCCGTGGTACTTCAGCGCAACCGTCGCCTGATCGGATTCGACATCACCGCTCAACGGGTCGCGACGAAATACGGCTGCCCCCTGCACATCGTCACCGCTGTCGCGCAGGTACTGCAGATAGAGCATGTCATCACCGGTTTTGAATTCGGTGTCGATCGCCGCGGGATCGAACGGGTTGACGAGGTCCATCGGCGAATAGAAGAGGCCGTTACCCCAGGACAGCGCCTGGCGACCAAAGCGCACGACAGCCTTTTCGCTTGTGTAGCCAACCCAGAGCCGGTCGAGACGATGCGCGGAAACGCTCTGACTGCTGTCATCGATGATGTGCGTCAAATCGAACAGGCGGCGTTGATCGTCGGGAAAGCGATCGGCAGACAAGCTGCTCAAAGCACCGAGTTCACGAGCGAGCTGGACGCTGTCACCATGCAGCGCAAACAACTGATAGTCCGAATTGAACGACCACCGGCCACGGCTCGTTGAGAGATTCAGTCGAAGATCACCTTCCACATCGATCGCATCCGAGCCAATGACATCGCGAAACAGGCTGTCATCGGGAAAGCTTTGACCAACGAGCCGAAACTTGGTGTGGCCGCCGAAGTCGTAGGGGCTGTCATCGGCAAGTGCGACAGCACACGAGAGAAGTAACAGTAACGCGTGGCTAGGCCGCATCTTGAACGATGTCATCAACGATACGTCCATCGAGCATGCGTATGAGCCGTTTCGCATAACTCATGACGCGCTTGTCGTGCGTCGCAATGACAAAGGTCGTGTGGTGGTGTTCATTGAGCTCGCGGAACAACTCCATGAGCCCGTCGGCGGTCTTTGAATCGAGGTTTGCGGTCGGCTCGTCGGCAAGCACCAACTCCGGCCGTGAAACGATGGCACGAGCAACGGCGACGCGTTGCTGCTGACCGCCCGACATGTCGGCGGGACGGCGATCATCGAGACCGGCAAGCCCCACCTCGTCGAGAATCTCACCGGCCAGTTTTTGCCGTTCACCTGCAGGAACGCCCTGCACCTGCATCACGAATTCGACGTTTTCTCTCGCCGTCAGGACGGGAATCAGGTTGAACGCCTGAAAGACGAAGCCGATTTGTCGCAGGCGCAGCTCGGCCAGCTCACCCTTGGACAGGTTGTCGATGCGCCGGCCCGCGATGTAGATCTCGCCGCTGTCCGGCTTGTCGAGCCCGCCTATCGCGTTAAGCAGGGTGGTCTTGCCGCCGCCCGATGGCGCCGAGAGACACACGAATCCGCCCTCCGCGATGTCGATGCTGACGTGGTCGAGAGCCTTGATGTCTTCTTCACCCTGGCGATAGGTTTTGCACAAATCAACGCAACGTACTGCAGTCATGTTCAGACCTTTGTTATGGCTTCGATCGGTTCGTAGTTTGCGGCGCGCCACGCCGGCGACAGGCTCGCAAGAAACCCGAGTACAAGAACGACGACATTCGCCAGAATGACGTCGGAAAGCAGGAGCTCAGGATAAAGAACACTCGACATGCCCCACATGTCCAGGCCATCGCCGACAATCGATATGTCGATGCCGTCCTTGATCGGCTGCACGCTCGCCCACGATAGTCCGGTACCGATGGCCAGGCCGATTGCGAGGAGCAGCGACGATTCGACGACGATCTGGCCCAGGATATTAATAGGCCGCATGCCGAGCGCCAGCATTAGTCCGATTTCGCGTACACGCTCGAACACCGCCATGACCAATGTATTGACGAGGCCGAATGACAGCGCCAGGAAGATTACGATGATCCAGACCAGTACGAAACCGTCCATGACGCCGAGCATGGAGCCAAGGTAAGGATCGAGTTCGAACCAACGCTTGACCTCGCCGCTACCATCGATGAGTTCGACGGTCTTGTTGTACTCCGCTTCTACGTCGCGGTAGTCACCGCCAAGAACAACGAGTTCGGAAACCTGATCACCGATACGCAACATCTTCTGCACCGTGGTTTTACCAGCGAAGACGTAGTTCTCTTCAAAGGCTTTGATATTCGCCTCGAACATCCCGACAACGCGGAACCCGCGGTCCGCGATGTCGTTGTCGGGGTCCTGGCTCATCAGCACAATGCGCTTACCCACTTTGGTGTTAAGCGTCTCAGCCAGCTTCTTACCAATCACTATGCCCGAGTCGTCGGCGGACTCCAGGAACCTGCCGCTTACACTATCGTAATCGACGAACGTCAGGTCTCTTTCGTACTCGGGATCGACACCGAGCAAGGTCACGCCGCGAGAATCGTATTCACTTGTGATGACGGCAGGTACACGGACGCGCGTCGCCCACTTGACGAACCCGGCCGCGTTGAATCGCGCGGACAGATCCGCATCGCTGACAGCAATCAGGTTCGCTACGCTTGGATCGTCACGATAGTCGGGGTGATGCACCTGCACATGGCCCGGCAACGCGCTGATGCCGTCCTTGACCACGTCGGTAACCATGCCGCGCATCAGCGCGGTCATGAAAATCATGGCCCAGGTGCCCAGCACGACGGCCATGAGCATGATCAGCGTGCGGCGGTGATTGCGCCACAGGTTGCGCCAGGCCAGCCGGAAAAGTATTTCAAGCCTGTGCATCAGACGGCCCGCATCGCTTCGACGGGGTGCAATCGGTGTAGCCGCAACGCCGGGTAGACCGCCGCAAGTAGCGTAAACAGAAACACGACCGCCGGGCCTATCAGCAGGGTCATCGCAGATACCTGCGGGAAGAAACGCGCCGGCAGATTGAATTTGGCGGCCAGTTCTTCCATGCCGGGATAGGCGAAACCTCTAATGCCAAGCCAGAAGGTTATGACCCCACCAAGAATCGCGCCGAGTATGAGTCCGAGTGCCCCCATGATCGCGGTCTCCAGCAACACGAGGCGTCCGAGTCGTCCGGGCGTCAGACCCAGTGACATGACAATGCCGAACTCATGCGTGCGTTCGAGCACCGACATCAATTGTGTGTTGAGCACACTGAACGCGACGAGAATGACGAGAATTCCGTACATGAAGAAGGCGCTGCTCATATCCGCTTTAATAGCCTGTTTGAGTCCCGGCTGCAGGGCGTCCCAGTCGTGTACAACGAGATCCTGTCCGGGCGGTAACAGCGATCCGACGCGGCTCTGCAATTCGGCAACGCCGTCGATACCACCCGCGTCGAACACGACATGATGGCCGCTGCCATTCATGTAAAAGACGTCCTGAAACAAGCCAAGGGGTATCTCGGTCATGCTGCGATCGAAGTCGGCGACACCGCTGTCGAATATCCCAACGATATTGACGACGGCGGCAGCGAACGAACCGTCGCGACCGCTGCCGAGTAAAGTCAGCTCATCGCCGAGATCCACGCGCAGATTTCGCGCCAGCGCCGCGCCGATGATAATCTCGGCCGCATCGCTGGCGCCGAGAAAGCGCCCTTTCGAGATCAGGCCGGGAATCGTCGAGACGTTTGATTCGAACTCAGGCTCGACGCCGAATACGGCGATGCCATAACTGCGCTCCTCGCTCGAAACCAGCGCGAAAGCGGTGCCGCGTGCTGCGATGCTTGCCGTCGTCAATTCGGCGCGCAATGACTCGGCCAGCGGCACGATATCGGCCACGGTCTGGCGCATCTTCTGATCGTCTTTGTATCCCGGCGCCTGAATCTGCAAATGTCCCGTAAACGCCTGCAGTGTGTTGTCGATCATGAGATCGTACATGCCGAATTGCAGCGCGATCATGAACACGAGCAGTGTGTTCGAAAACACCATCGCACCAGTCGTTAGCCAGGTGCGTCGTGGATGCCGCCACAGGTTGCGCCACGCCAGCCGAAAGACAAGGTTCACGCGGATCAGTCTCTTGGGTTGCGTAGATTAGATAGTGTAAACAGACTGTCTTTGAGTTCCACCTCGTAATCTACTGATACAACCTGTATTTCGGTCCACTCATCGGGCGTATCGACCTTACCCATACGTTGACGCTGAGCGATCACTCGCCCACCCATCTCGCCGATCTCGAGCGACGTCAGCACTTTTACGAGCTCGTCATCCTGATCATAAAATTTGTGCGTCAGGACGACATGATCCTCACTGATGCGAAGCACTTCCCTGCCCCATACAACCGCGGCATCTTCATGCGGGATGGACTGGATTTCGTAGACGGTAACGCCATCGACTTCCTCGACACTGAGGATTGAATGATCGTATTGATCAATAATGTCGTCCATACGCGCAACGTCTTTGTTCGAGAAGTCGGAGCCCATCCAGCTCTGGCCCATCATCGATGACGGTATCTTGATGACTCGATTCACCTTGGGCGAATACGTCCACATGCTGTCTTCGTCCGTCAGCGTACCGTTGCCCCGATCCTTGCGTGGTTCGAGAACCCTCACGAGTGTGCGGTCGTCGCCTTTGGTCCATGCGCGCATCGTCATCGAACGCTCCCAGTCCGGGCGATGAATTACCATTGTCATAACACCATCCGACGAAAGACCACGCCAGTGGTTGACGGCGTCACGCACGATCTGTGTCGCATCGCGTTGCGCCGACTCGGCAATATTCAACGGCATCGCCACGAGGGTGACCAGCAATGCACATGCAATCAATGGCGTCCCCCTAAACTCGTGAAAGCGTTGCATGCTTCAGTATAGAGCAGTATTGGCTGAATCGTCCCTGAACCATGATCTGATGGTACAGCCAGGCCAGCGCATCGAGAAATACGTGTTTTTCGCAATGGTGCAGGTGGCCTCAGGGGATAGACTGAAGGTATTCGAAGAGCAGAGGATAAGGTCATGTTCAGCATCGAGGCCATCATGAGTACCGACCTGATTACGCTGCCACCGACAGCGAATCTGGCTGAGGCCAGGTCACTTATGCAGTCCAACCGTATCCACCACCTGCCCATCGTGGCTGACGATCGGGAGCTTGTCGGTTTGATTACACTGACAAACGTTTTGGCTGGCACCGATTCATCGCTGCGCGACCGCGAGAACCGCATTCACGCCGAGGACATCTGCGTTAAGGACGTCATGGTCACGGATCTCGCGACCGTCGACGAACATGCGAGCCTGAGACAGGCGGCGCTATTCCTCGAAAAACACAAGATAGGCTGCCTGCCTGTCGTTACGGACGGCAAGCTCCGTGGCATTATCACGGACACCGACTTCGTCGGTGTGGCAATTAATCTGCTCGAGCAAATAGAGACTACTGAACCGGTCGAGCGGGAGTACGCTTAAGAAACCGGATCAACTCTGCGCTTGCTGCTTTTTCATCAGCGCGTACTGAGCATCGCCCTCCGACCCTATCAATATCGCGATCCAACGCGTCCGCTTGTCGCTTTCGAGCGCGAGCTTAAGCGTCATCGTCAGTGGCACCGACAACAGCAATCCGACCGGACCGAACACCCAGCCCCAAAACACCAGGCCGATGAATACGATGAGCGGCGAGATACCGACGCCATAGCCCATCAGTCGCGGCTCGATCATATTGCCGAAGATCATGTTTATCGCGATGAAACCGATCGCCGTTGCCGAGGCCCCACCCGGACCGAGCTGCACGAGCGCCATCAGCACCGCAGGAACAGCCGCGATAATCGAACCGATGTTCGGTACATAATTCAAAAGAAAAGCCAACATCGCCCACAACAGCGGGAAGTCGAGGCCGAGCGCCCATGTCAAAAGGCCTGCTGCAAGCCCGGTCGCGATGCTGACCACGGTCTTGATGCCGAGGTAGCGACCCAGATTTGCCAGAAAAATGCGCGGGCGCTTCAGCGACTGGGTGCTGCGCCCGAATGCGGCTGCGACTTTCGTCTCGACCGTAGACGCCTCAAGCAACATGAAAACCATCGTGAAAATAATCAGGAAAAAATTGGTCAACACATCCTTGAGACTGTTCAGGATTGTCGCCGCAAGACCCATCGCCCAACCAGGATCGATCATGTCCCCGAGGTTTTCGAACGCTTCTTCGCCGCCGAACAGCCTGGCAACGAAGCTAATAACACCCTCGACAATCGCGTCGAGCCGCTCCTGGTAGCCTGGCAATGCGGCAGTGAACTCTGCGATCGACGCGCCGACGATCGTGCCGACGATCGCGAGTATCAGCATGATGACCGACACGATGATCAACGCAGCGAGAATGGCCGGGACGCGGTTTTTTTGCATCCACAACATGGGTCGGACCGTGATCAGCGCGAGAAACGCTGCAACCAGAAACGGCACGAGCAGGTCTTTGGCCATTTGCAGGCCAATAACGATGACGATAACAGCAGCGAAACTGATTACGCCGCTGCCCCTGTTTTGTGTCGTATCGATCAAGCGCTTAGCCGCCGATTGTATCGTACCCGCATGATCGCATAAGATGAAACACCCTGCTGAAGAAGCGCAAATATGCCTGCAGTCGAATCACAAATGCTCCCTATCGGGACGAAGGCACTGGAATTCTCGTTGCCGGACTCCGACGGGAATTTGCACTCCCTCGCGGATGGCGCCGATGCCTATGTCGTCATGTTCATCTGCAACCACTGCCCGTTCGTTATGCACGTTCGCGAGGAACTCGCTCGTCTGGGACGAGCCTACGGCAGGCGCAACGTGGCCATTTATGCGATAAACAGCAACGACATAGAAAGATACCCGGACGATAGCCCATCAAAAATGAAGCAAGAGGCGGCGAAATGGGGGTATTCTTTTCCCTACCTGTTCGATGCCGACCAATCGGTCGCGAAAGCCTATATGGCCGCGTGCACACCTGATGTGTTTGTCTTCGATGCCGAGCGGTTACTGGTATACCGCGGACAACTCGACGACAGCCGCCCATCGAACAGTGAACCTGTGGATGGCCGCGACGTCAGGGCCGCACTCGATGCGATCCTGTCCGGTGAAGAGGTCAGCTCAAGGCAGAAGCCGAGTATCGGCTGCAGTATCAAATGGAAACCGGGTAACGAGCCCGATTATTTCTAGTTATTTCGCCGTGGCGTGTAGAGCTTTGCTTCTTCGTGCGTGATCTGTTGAATCTTGATGCGCCAGCGCCCAAACGTCGAACTGACGCGCAGTTGATAGCTGCCACCGTCGTTAAACAATTTGACGCCATTGCCCTTGTACTTGGTATGCAGCACGCGTCCAACGTGACGCCCGGTCCGCGCTTCGACGAGCGTGATATCCAAAGCGACGAGCGAATCATAATCGCCGTCCAGGCGCCAGTCCAGGAGCCACGGGGAGTCCACGGTGAACATCGGCGTCGTCGTATTTGCGCTGCCCGAAAACTCTTTGACGGTTTGGCTCGCGCCGGTAAGGGACGCGACAATCATCAGCAATGTAAACAAGATCATTCGTATCATTCGATAATTCCTAACACCACTGTCGTTTTTGACAAGTCTCAACAGCCAGCGTTCATACCAGCCGGGCAAGTGCAGCAGACCCAGCTTGCTCAAAATCGGCTAGGATATGCTTGTCTGTATTATATCGGTCAATAATCAACTGGAGATACAAGTGATTGATGTAATCCGCTCAAATAGTCGCGGTACTGCTGACCATGGCTGGCTGAAGAGCAAGCACACGTTTTCATTTGCGGACTATCACAACCCATCGAGAATGGGTTTCGCCAAACTGCGCGTCGTCAACGAGGACTGGATCGAGCCCGGCCAGGGTTTCGGTACACACCCGCACCGCGACATGGAGATTGTTACTTACATGATCGACGGCGCGCTGGAGCACAAAGACAGCATGGGTAATGGGTCCATAATCCGGCCCGGCGAGTTGCAGAGAATGACGGCCGGCACGGGCGTAATGCACAGCGAGTTCAATCATTCGGCGGATGACCAGGCACACCTCTTGCAGATCTGGATATTGCCGGAGCGCAACGGTCTCGAGCCGGGATACGAACAAAAACTGTTTCCGACGGACGAGAAACGCAAGCAATGGCGCCTCGTCGGATCCCGCGACGGTCGTGATGGCTCATTGACGATTCATCAGGACGTTAATCTGTACTCGAGTGTGCTCGACGAAAACGATACGATCGACTTTACGTTCGATGGCCGTCGCCGCGGGTTCCTGCAGATTGTGAAAGGCGCTGTCGATATAGAAGGTCAGAAACTGGTCGCCGGTGATGCTATTGCAACACAGGATCAGGAATCGTTGTCGATTCGTGCGGCCGCAAGATCGGAGATGCTGCTGTTCGACATGGCGTGATGCCGAACGCAAGACTTTCGCCCTGATCTGGCGCAAAATTCGCGATATGCGCCAGCTGTGTGTCTTTTTATATTGCATCGCTTGCCTCGCGTCTTGCGGTGGTGGTGGCAATTCCAATTCGCCCCCACCAAATGACTCGGTGCTCACGGCGATATATGACGTTCAGGGAGACGGTGCATCCAGTCCACTGGATGGGCAGTCCGTAACCGTCGAAGGCATCGTAACCGGAGACTTCCAGGACGGCGACACTGACAGCGCGCGAAATCTCGGCGGTTTTTTTGTTCAGAATGTACCGGACGCTGATTTTGCTACATCAGACGGTGTGTTCGTGTTCGACGGCAACAATCCGGTCGTTGGTGTTTCCGCGGGTGATGTCGTGCGTGTTACAGGCACAGTCAACGAGTACTTCGGTGAAACACAGATCACGGTCGACAATGTGACGATAATTGGCAGCGGGGGACTCCTGGCGGCCCCCATCAACTTGCCCGTGGCCGCAACCCGCATGAACAGTGACGGGATTTTGATCGCCGATCTCGAACGCTATGAGGGCATGCTTGTTCGGTTTCCGCAAGCGCTGACTGTGTCGGAGCTACGTGACATCGAGCGTTTTGGAGACGTCGTGCTGACCGGGGGTGGCCGGCAGTATCAGTTCACAAATCGTAATGTTCCCGATGTAGCGGGTTATGGCGCGTATCGCGAAGCGATCGCCGCACGGCGTATTGTTCTTGATGATGGCCTGCGCGTATCGAACGCAACGCCCATTCGTTATCTCACAGCAGGCCCGGCACCTGGTTATTCGATTCGCGTTGGCGATCAGATCAGTGGCGTAACAGGCGTACTACGTTTTTCGAGGGGTAGTGGTGCAGACGGCACCGAGACGTATCGGTTGATGCCGACCGAGGATCCGCAGTTTACTTCGATGAATCCCAGACCAGGAGCACCTGTCGTCAACGGCGGGATTCGCATCGCAAGTATGAACGTACTGAATTTCTTTACGGGCATAGATGCCGGTCAGCCTGTATGTGGTCCTGCGGCGAACGCGAACTGCCGAGGCGCTGATAGCAGCGAGGAGCTGCGGCGACAGCTCGCGAAAGTTGTTACTGCTCTCGCGATGATTGATGCCGATATCGTCGGACTGATCGAACTCGAGAACAATGCGAGTGATTCTCTGCAGCAGATCATCGATGAACTGAATTCCCGGCTCGGCGCCGGCACTTACGCTTTCGTGAACACAGGTACGATTGGTGATGATGCCATCAAGACAGGCTTTCTTTATAAGCCGGCGTCCATAACTCCTGTTGGATCTCCCGTGACTCTCGATGCCAGCATTGACGCGAGATTCGACGACTCGCGCAACCGACCGGCACTCGCGCAGACGTTTGCGCAAAGTTCGAACGGCGCCCGGCTGACCGTCGTCGTGAATCATCTGAAGTCCAAAGGGTCGGATTGCGACGCCGCCGGCGACCTCAACCTCAGTGATGGCCAGGGTAATTGCAATGGCACCCGGACTGACGCGGCCGCCGCGATCGCAGACTGGCTCAACTCCGACCCGACCGCGAGCGGGGATCCGGACTTTTTGATTATCGGCGACCTGAATGCGTACATGCTCGAAGACCCGATCACGACGTTCAAGAGCGCCGGCTTCAGCAATCTCACCGCGACGGCAACCGGGCTCGATACCTACTCTTTCGTTTTCGACGGACAATCCGGCGCTCTGGATCACGCGCTGTCTTCGGCGAGCCTGACCCCGCAAGTCGCAGACGTCGTGGAGTGGCATATCAACGCGGACGAACCGCGCGTACTCGATTACAACCTCGAATCGGGTCGTGACCCGGCGCTGTTTGACGGTGCCACGCCGTATCGGGCCTCCGATCACGATCCGCTGATTGTCGGACTGGATCTCAGTCTATAGATCAGGTGACACAAGATGAGTGAGTCGTGCCTGTGAAGCTGATCCTCGAAATCCTTGGGCTGGCAGCGGTCTTTGTGCTGTGGGGTTGCGCCGCCGTGATCGACCAGGATAGTGCGCTCGCGGTCGCGCCCTATGACATCAATGATAACGGGCTAATCATCGTTGAAGTGAGAGTAAACGGACAAGGACCTTTTGAGTTCGCGCTTGATACTGCCGCCAGTATCTCCGTCGTCTTCGACAAACTTCGAAACGACCTTGCACTTGAACCCGTTCAGGGCGAAGCGGTGACCATTCACGGGGCCGTGGCCACGGGGCAATTTCCATTACTCAATATCGACCACCTGTCCGTCGGACGTGAGGTTTGGGCCGCACCCAGGATTGCCTCAATCCCTGGCGAGACCCTTGTCAGCCGCGGCATTGACGGCATCCTGGGTGTCGATTTCCTGCGGCGGTACGCCGTTGGGTTTTCCGTTCGAGATCGTGTCGTACGCCTGTACCCACCCGACCTTATCAGCGGCAGATCTTTTCGCGACTGGACCTCCATCCAGCTGCAACCCGAACCCGTCGGGAAAAGCGGTGCAGCATTGTACTTTTTCGAGATCGAAATCGCGGGTCAGAGGATACCGGCGATATTCGACCTCGGCGCCGGCCCAAATATGATCAACTGGCCTGCGGCGAACAGTCTTGGCCTCGACCCGGTCGATTCGCGAGGCGACGATCAGTTCTCTGGGGCGATTGAGACGACGGACGTTGTGGCCCGGTTCAGGATCGACGAAGTGACGACAGGACGCATACGTTGGCGAAATGAAGTGTTTTCGATCGCTGAACTCGAAATCTTTACAAAGTTATTAAGGGGTGACGGCCCGTGTGCGATTTTGGGTGCCGGCCTGTTCACCCAGCGCGACTTTATTATCGACTTCGCCCGGACCCGCTTGCTTGTCAAAGCTGCAATGGATGAGATGGATGTAACCGGCACAGGAGATAGCTCTCAGTTGTTACTTCGAGACCCCGTTCGAAGCAGGCTTGCCGGGGTGCGTGAACAGCACGACACCGAACCAGATCGCGAATACGGAGAACACGAACGCGCTCGTCGCGAGCTGAACAACGCCGTGTGCGATCGCAGCCCTGGTTAGCATCACGGCAACCATCGCGAAGTGCAGGAAATTGCCGAGCGCGAGCGGCCGCGCATAGATGCCGCCCATCAGTACGCCGCGCGCAGTCCAGTTGAGCAGCGCGAAACCGAGGTACAGAGCACCCATCATTTGCACGAGTAAGAGTGTCGCGTTATCGGGAACCGTGCCGTGCATTCCCAGTACTCTTTCCGGCATATACGAAGTCGCAAGACCAAGTGCGGCAAGGAATACCGCACTCGACATCATCAGCCATTTTGTCTTCATTCCGGGCCCATCAACTCAACAAAGCAAGCGGTTTAATCGAGAGCTTTGAGCATAGCAAGTAACTCGCCACGCAATGCCTCGATACCGTCCTCGACGGCGTCCTTCGATTCTGTGCTATCGCCCAGTTTTTTCCAATGATCAGCCCAGGTAGCCCGCAGCGTCTCAGACGCTTCGGGCAGGGGCGCATCGAGAATCGTCGCAATATCCCGAATGGTCAAGACCAGAGTCCAGCCCGTCCGCGGATTACCTTTGTCCTGCGTGTCGTGGTCATAGTGATTGTGATACACGAGCTGCTGCAGCTCGCCAAGTTTCAGTAAAGCTTCGATAGCGACGAGCCGTTGTGTCCGATTCTCCTCACTTTGCTCATTGCGCCAGGTGTTGTAACCAAGGCTCGTGATTGCGACGACGAGACTGATCAGCGCGACCATGTTGCGCCGCACCTGTTCCTTGAGACTGTTGTTGATTGGCATATCAGCTCCGCGCCGCAGACATTGGTGTATTCAGTAGACCGCTTCGCCGGTCATTTTATTTCGCTTGAGACGCAGCAGCCAGGCGGCGACGACAACGCCACAGGCCGCAATAGCTGCGAGGAACAGAAACAGGTCGTAGTGCCCGCCGGCGCCCGGCGTCGCATCAAGAATACGCCCGGCGATTGGTGCGAAGAAAACCTCGGGTGTATAGCCGACCAGCGAAATCATGCCGACTGCAGCACCTGTAACGTGCAGCGGAGTGCGGGTTTCCTGCAGCAATGCGAAGTAGATGCCGCGAAGTGCAAAGACGGCGAACAGACTGATTCCCAGGTTCAGGTAGATGACGAACAGGCCCGTGGCAGCGGGCACCGAAAACGCCAACACCGCATAAACAACTGCCAGTACAACAAACGCCAGACCAATCGAGCGCGTCGCGCCGAAACGATCGGCAATGAATCCGGCGGCAAGGGCCGCGACGGGTCGGATGTAGGCGCCGTATGCCGCAAGCCGCGCGCCTTGTACCTCGTCCGTGCCGAGAACCTGGACAGCATATAGCGAGTAGTAATCGGCTCCTTTGTAGCCACAATAGGCACAAACGATGATCGCAGCTTGCGCCCAGACGACAGGGCGTCGCACGACAAGGGCCATGTTCGCGAACGGATTGCGGCGCGCCGCGGATACCTCACCCGGACCGGGGATTACGAGCCAGGCGAGCGCTCCCGCCGCGAACGCGACGGCAGAATAGATGAGAATGACGGCCTGCAGTCCGGCCCGGCGCTCCATATCAGTAGCCAGGGTCGCATCATCGGGCAAATACCAGGCAAGCACGGCAACTGAAAACACCGCGAATAAGGCGGCCGCAGCACCCCTGCCCGCCTCCAGGATTCCGAACGCCGCTCCTTGTGCCGACTGGCCGCCCCACTCGCGTGTCGCGCGAATCAGGGCGCCCCAGAACAGGAATATTGTTGTGATTCCCCAGAACCCGTACAGCGCGGCCATCTGCCATGCGCCCGGAATCGTGGCCATGTACAGACCGCCACACCCGGTCGCGACGAGTGAAGCCGTCAGCAGAAATCGTGCAGAGAATCGATCGGCGATCGCGCCGCCCGGAAAATAGGACAACATCGCCGTGATGCCGTATACCGCAAACAGATCGCCGAGCTGTGTGTTCGTGAAATCGAAGACCTGCAACAGCGTCGGGCGAAAAAACCGCGCCGTATGAAACGGCAAACCGAAGACCATCTCGCCCGCAATTACGAGCGTGGCAATGTAAAGATATCGCGACACGAGTTATTCTGTTATTGGTACGCTGTCTGCAACACACTAGCACACGCAATGCGGGGGAACATGATGAGACTTACAGCGATAATCGGCGCTTTCGGCTTGTTGCTTTGTGGTGTCTCCGCCGCGGACGAGACTCCCGCAACCATGCGCGTCGACTACTTCCACACCGGCAATCACGAAACGGAGCTTTTCAGCCTCGATCAGGTCGTCATCGAGCCGACGCGCTGGACCGGAAACATGCACCAGCCGATCGACCAGACGCTGCGCGGCAAATACATGTTCGAGATCGTCGCTCCCGACACCGGCGATATTGAGTGGTCAAGAAGCTTCAGCAGCATATTCGGCGAGTGGGAAACGACGGGTGAAGCACGCGAGATGAATCGCACGCTGCATGAGTCGTTGCGATTCCCGCAACCGGAGAAAGAATTCGAACTCGTCCTGAAGAAACGCGATCCCGGTAACGACTTTGTCGAGATATGGCGACTCCCTGTCGATCCCAATGACTACATGGTGCACCGCGAGTCCGCAATGTATGAGAATCAAGTGGTTGCCATTCAAGAAAGGGGCGACCCGGCACGGAAAGTTGACCTGCTGTTGCTCGGCGATGGTTACACCGCGGAAGAACACGAACAATTCATTGCCAAGGCGCATGAGCTGACCGAAATACTGTTCGCGACATCGCCTTTCAAAGAGCGCAGGGATGACTTCAACGTCTGGGCTCTGGCGCCGGCTGCCGCAGAGTCGGGCATTTCCCGGCCATCGACAAACACCTACCGTGATTCGCCAGTCGGCACGACTTACGACTCGTTTCGATCAGAGCGCTATGTGCTTACATTCGATAACAAGTCGATGCGACGTATTGCTTCGTCGACACCGTACGATTTTATCGAAATTCTGACGAACACCGAGACCTACGGTGGCGGCGGCATCTATGGCTTGTTCAGCACGGCTGCTGCGAACGGCGAGTGGGCGCCGTACCTGTTCGTGCACGAATTTGGCCACCACTTTGCCGGCCTTGCCGATGAGTACTACACAAGCTCAGTGGCCTATGAGTCGCCGGCTGAGTTAATCGAGCCATACGAGCCGAACGTGACAGCCCTGTTGGATCCCGAAAACCTCAAGTGGAAACATCTGGTTGCGCCCATCACACCGTTGCCGACGCCATGGCCAAAAGCCGCATATGAGGAGCATTCGATTGCTGTGCAGGAACGTCGCGCGCGAATGCGTGCCGAAAACGTACCCGAGGCCGAAATGAACGAGCTGTTCCGGTTCACAAAGGATCATGTCGACAACCTCTTTTCAACGTCCGAATATCGCAATTCGGTTGGCGCGTTCGAGGGTGCGAACTATGAGGCTGAGGGCTACTACCGGTCCGAGCAGAATTGCCTGATGTTCACCCGGTATGAGCAGTTTTGCCTCGTTTGCCGCTCAGCCATCAATAAAGTTATCGACGAGTACACTCTGGCGCCGGAATAGCGGAACGACACGAGCTGCGAAGCGTCCAGTGACTCGCTTCATGACAATAAGCGGGCCTTGCCGTACTGGGCGCGTGCGCGCCTCAGGAGCCGGACAAGTACTAGCGGTATTCCGCTGCTGTCAGGTTCGCAGCTTGTACCCTGTCTTGAAGATCCACCATACGGTCACAAGGCAAAGCGACAAAAACGTAAATACCATGGCGAGGCTTAGGCCGACGGCCACGTCGGCAGTCCCATAGAAGCTCCAGCGAAAACCGCTGATCAGGTATACGACGGGATTGAACAGGCTGACGGTCTGCCAGGCGGCCGGCAGCATGCTGATGGAATAGAACGTACCGCCGAGAAACGTCAGCGGCATGATGACCAGAATCGGCACGATCGTCAGTTTTTCCCAGCCGTCCGCCCAAACCCCGAGAATGAAGCCGAACAGGCTGAACGATACGGATATGAGGACAAGGAACAGCAACATGATTGCCGGATGCGCGATTTCGATATCCACGAAGAAGCTCGCCGTAAACAAAATGATGCCGCCGATAATGACGGATTTGCTTGCTGCCGCGCCGACATAGCCGAGCAGAACTTCGACGAACGACACGGGTGCCGACAAAACCTCGAAAATCGTGCCCGTGAATTTGGGAAAGTAGATCGCAAACGATGAATTGGAAATACTCTCGGTCATAATCGACAACATGATCAGACCCGGCACGATGAACGCGCCGTAGCTAACGCCGTCAATTTCGGTAATGCGCGAGCCGATCGCGGCACCGAATATCACGAAATAAAGAGAAGTTGATAGCACAGGTGCAACGATGCTCTGCACTACCGTCCGCATCATGCGCGCCATTTCCGAGCGGTAAATCGCCTTTATTGCGAAGAAATTCATCGGCCTTTGTTCACCAGACCGACGAAAATTTCCTCGAGCGAACTCTGCGACGTATTCAGATCATTAAACTTGATGCCGGCATCGTGCAGCGCAGCCAGTAACGCAGTAATGCCGGTGTGCTCCCGCTTGGTGTCGTAGTGATAGGTCAATTCGCGACCACAGTCACTCAACTCCAGTTGGTATTTGCCGAGTTCGGGCGGAATGCTGGCCAACAGATCTGGCAAGTGCAGAACGAGCTGTTTCTTACCCAGCTCGCGCATCAGTTTGTTCTTTTCCTCGACGAGAATAATCTCGCCGTGATTGATAACACCGACGCGATCCGCGAGCTGCTCTGCCTCTTCTATGTAATGGGTCGTCAGGATGACCGTGACGCCTGACTCGCGCAATGTCTGCACGACGTTCCACATGTCCTGCCGAAGCTCCACGTCGACGCCGGCCGTCGGCTCATCCAGAAACAGGATGTCGGGCTCATGCGCGAGCGCCTTGGCGATCAACACGCGGCGTTTCATTCCGCCCGAGAGCGTCATGCTCTTTTCGTCTTTCTTGTCCCACAAAGAAAGCGACTTCAGGACGTTTTCGATGTGGCCGGGATTCTCCGGCTTGCCGAACAGCCCGCGGCTGAAACGACACACCCTGAGCGGCGTCTCGAAAGAATCGGTCGGCAACTCCTGCGGCACGAGACCGATTCGCGAGCGCGTAGCTCGATAGTTATCGACATTGTCGTAGCCATCGACGAGCACGGTACCGCTGGTCTTCGTCACAATGCCGCAGACGATATTGATCAGCGTCGTCTTGCCGGCCCCGTTTGGACCAAGCAAGCCGAAGATCTCACCACGGTTGATTTCGAGGTTCACGGCTTTGAGCGCTTCGAATCCTCCGGCGTAGGTCTTCGTCAGATCTGTGATGCTGATGACTGGCTGCATGGTGCCGGATCATACAGCGATTGCCCGCACTGTAATATCCGGCTTCTCGCCACGGTCTCAGTAGACAGGATTATCTGGCGTTGTCTGGAGGACGACTTGCAAACTGTAATTGTCATATTGGTTCTTGTTGTACTCGCGGTGGGCGGTTTCGCCTGGATAAATCGCCCACAACATGTGCTCGTCGATGCCGAAATTCCTGCTGATTTTCCGGTGGCGGGCTTCTCGCACCTGGATTTCGAGAGCTTGCTCAGGAAATACGTCGACGCAGACGGCAACGTCGACTACGAAGGCTGGCGCAACTCGACCGAGTCTGCAGCACAACTGGAGTCCTACCTTGCGGCCGTCAGTCGATACAGTCCGGACAATGCCCCTGATCGTTTCGCATCGCGCAATGATGAACTCGCGTACTGGATGTACGGTTACAACGCCTATGTCATCAAGAGCGTGCTTGATAACTGGCCGATTGAAAGCGTTACAGATGTGAAAGCACCGCTCGAAGTCATCACCGGGATGGGTTTTTTCTATCGGCTGCGCTTCCAGTTCGGTGGCAAAAGCTACAGCCTGCTGGCCGTTGAGAACGGCAAGATCCGCAAACAATTTCAGGATGCCCGCATTCATTTCGTCCTGAATTGCGCGAGCGACAGCTGCCCGGTCATGCGACCGGCCCTGCCAACGGGAGACGCACTACAGGACCTCCTGGCGTCGGCGTCCGTAGAGTTTGTCAGTGACCCGAAAAACGTGTCGATCGACCACGCAAGCAAACAAGTCGTTCTTTCGAGCATTTTCAAATGGTTCAGAAAGGACTTTATCAACGATCTTGCGAAGCGCGGCCGCCCGTCAGAGCGCGGGCTGATCGACTACGTAGCGAGTATCGCGCCCGACTCTCTGCGAGCCGATCTCGATGCTACTCAAGGCTACGATGTCGTATTTCGCGACTACGACTGGTCGCTGAATCGCGCTGAGTAATTGATTCAGAGCGAGCGACGCTATCCGGCGGGCGCCCGGGAGCGCGTCCTTCGGTTCGCCAGTGCCAGATACAGCGCCGCCGATATGCCCGAGACACCGAATAACATGGACATGACGACGATCTGATACTTGGCCGCGACCAGCGGCGACACCCCGGACAAAATCTGGCCGGTCATCATTCCAGGCAGCGCCACCACTCCGACCGCGAATAGCGAGTTGATGATCGGAATCAATGACGCCTGCAATGCGATTCGCCGCGCTTCCAGGGCCGCGGTTCCTCTCTCGCTTTCCGCCTGCAGCCTTTCGGCGGCGAGACTGACCGAGTTCATCGCGCCGGCGAATATCATTCCTGCCAGCGGAACCACGTACTGCGGGCTGAACCAGGGTTCGACACCGATGACAACCTGGCTGACGAGTGCCAGAGTTAGAACGCCGCCGACGGATATTGCAAAAAGCGCATTGCCATATACATGCGGCTGCTTGTCGTGTATGGGTCGAATCGCGATCCAACTCGCAACAGCGAGCATGATCATTAGTACGGCAATGATGACGGCAGGATGATCGGTCTCAAAGACATACACGAGCACATAGCCAATGAGCAGCAACTGAATCAACATGCGAATCGTCGCATACACTGCTGTCTTCGCGCCGGCCGACCATCGAAACATAATGCCGATGACAATGACCGCCGGCAAGAAAGCCAGAACCAGGCCCTGTAACGTGATTGCCTTGATTACTGTATCCACTTTGATTCCTTACAAATCTTGAGAAGCTTCGTAACCGTGCGCCAGTTTCTCGCCGTCGTCGCGACACCGAGGTGCCGATCGATTTTCACTGCGAGTTTGGAGCGACCGATGCCGTCGGGTGCGTACAGGTAGAACGCGTCGCCACACAGCAAGAATTGTTCGGACGGCGCCTTCAGAGCGTGCAAAGCTTCCAGGTCCGGATTCGGCGCAACCGCAGTGAGAAATGCCACATGCAGGAGCTTCGGTGTTTCTTCACCGTCCGGAAACGGATTGGCCGCTGCAATCGCCTGAAATCGCTCGACTGTTAGCAACAAGACCGGTGGACCGAATCCGCAGCGCTTCTCGATCGCGTCCTTGATTTGCCCGGACAGAGACTGTGCGTCCACTACCGAAGAAAAGACGGCGTTACCGCTTTGAATATAGGTCTGGACATCCTCGCAACCAAGCGACGACAGAATGTCACGCAAGTCTTGCATCGGCAGACTGTGTTTGCCGCCCACATTGATGCCGCGAAATAACGCGACATAGGCGGTCATGTCTGTAGCTGATCCGCGTAGGCGAACAAAGCTGCCGCGCCGCCCGTGTGCAGAAACACGATGTTGCCCGGACCTAGCGAATCGCTGCGTATCAGGTCGATCATGCCAGCCAGGCCCTTGCCGCTGTAAACCGGATCGAACAACAATCCCTCGTAACGCGCCAACATGAGCACCGCCTCATTCATGCCCTCGGTCGGCACGCCGTAACCAGCGCCAACATAGTCGCAATTCGCAACGACGTCTTCGCGCGCGACGATTCCCGGCTTGCCGATGAATTCAGCTGTCTCACAAGCAAGCTGATACACCTTCTCCTCCTGCTTTTCCCGCGGTGCATTGACGCCGATACCGAGCAACGGAATGTCGATTGCCATCGCCTTGAGTCCGACGATGAGCCCGCCTTGTGTACCTGCGCTCCCGGTCGCCGTCACGATGTGACCGATATCTAGGCCCTGATCCTCGATCTGATCCAGTAATTCGATCGCACAATTGACATAGCCGAGTGCACCGACCGTATTGGATGCGCCGCCCGGGATCAGGTATGGCTTGCCACCACTCGCCGTTACCTCATCGGCCACTTCACTCATCGCCTGATCGAAATCAGTGCCACCCGGATACTCGCGCAGATTGGCACCAAAGATTTTGTCGAGAAGCACATTGCCCGAGTGGCTGTACGGCTCACTCGGATCGACGACGCGGTGCTCGAGCAGCACCTCGCATTTGAGGCCGAGCTTGCACGCGGCAGCGGCAGTCTGTCGTACGTGATTCGATTGCACCGCACCGACCGTCACAATCGTGTCCGCGCCTTGCTGCATCGCCTCAGCCATCGAGAATTCAAGTTTGCGAGTCTTGTTGCCCCCGGTTGCGAGCCCGGTGCAGTCGTCGCGCTTGACGTATATGTCGGGGCCGCCGAGGTGCTTGCTCAGTCGCGGCAGGTGCTCTAGCGGTGTCGGCAAGTGAGCCAGTGACACCCTGGGGAAATTAGATAACAGCACCGTCTACTCCCGAATTGGTAACGGTAATTCGCCGCGCGCGAGTTGCACCGTTACTTGCGCGAGCACGTCGGTGGACGAGATCAACGGTACGTCCAACATCGAAGCATCGAGCACCAGCGGTATTTCAGTACAGCCGGCGATGATCACCTGTGCGCCTCGACTCTCCAACGCTTGTCCGAGTTTGCGCATGGCGCCAGAAATAACCTCGCCCTGATACCCGCCCTTGACTTTGTCGAGCAGGGCCATCAGTTCGGTCAATTCATTGTCGTTCGGCAATATTGGTTCGAAGCCTGCGGCTGCAAGGGGTTTTTGATAGACACCGGCGGCCAGGCAACCATCTGTTGCAAGAATACCGACCTTTGTGATGGCGGGGCTTTGCTTCGCGATTACGTCGATCGTCACATCGATGATCGACACGAGAGGAATGCTCGTGGCGGTCGTAATCGCATCCTGAAATACATACGCCGTATTGCAGGGCATCACCAGGAATTCCGCGCCGGCCTCTTGCAGTCGTTGCGCCATCGCTGCAAGTGCGGGCTTCGGGTCTTCACCATCCGCGAGAATGGCCGCTTGCCGGTTCGGCACCGTCGGATTGTGATCGACCAGCATGTGCAAGTGGTCCTGGTCCTTCCCGGCCGGCGTCAGCGCGATAACTTTCGCCATGAAGTCCACAGTTGCGTCCGGGCCCATGCCGCCCAGTACGCCAACAATTCTTGCAGCATCTGCCATTGGAGTTCGACCTCGTTGAGAACAAGGCGATTATGGCCGGTTATGCGCGATTATTCGACAGCGATTTTGATCGGTTCCTCGACCGTTGCCTTGGTCTTTGGAATGCGTATTTTCAGTACGCCATTCTTCGACCTGGCCGAAATCTGCATTTCTTCAGCATCAGCGGGCAACGTGAATTTCCGCGAGAATCGACCGTACATGCTCTCGACATGATGCTGGGTCTCGGTCTCGTCTTCCTTCTCGTATTTGCGCTCACCACTGATCGTCAGCAAGCCATTATCGACGGTGACCTGGACACCGTCTTTTTCCACTTCCGGCAATTCCACTTTGATTAAGTAGTCTTTGTTCGTCTCGCTGATATCGACGCTCGGCCGCCAGTCAATGGCTTTGCCGACCTCACCACCAGGCCGGGCTCGTGGCGCCATCGTATTGTTATAACGGTCAAAAAAACCCTCCATGTCCCGGACGGGCGTCCAGTTCACAAGATTCATCGTTTCACTCCTTCGATAGAATGTGCAGACATGCCCCGCATGAGCAGACCATTGGGAATCTCGGGGCACCAATCGCGAACACAAGTAAGTACTTGTCACAGTTCATCGTCGCGGTACATTGTCCATGATGTCGATTCGGACCTTGCCAGACCAGGATTCACGATAAATGGCCAGCGAAAGCCACTGCTGTCACAGCCACGCCGCGGAGCAGCCCGGCATACCGGCGCTTGGGCGCAAGCTCAAGATTGTTGGCGCGCTGTTCATCGCGGTATTGCTGTTGTCGTTCACTGCACCATTGCAGCCGCTCAATGACAGCCTGATCGAGTACCTGCAGATTGTCTGGTGGGCCGTATTACTGGGCCTGTTGTTCGGCGGTGTCATTGATTACTTCGTACCGGATGGCTTCATCATTCGTTTTCTTGGTCAACGCCGCAAACTGACTCTCATATACGCAGTCGTTGCCGGGTTTCTGATGTCGGCCTGCTCGCACGGCATTCTCGCGATTGCGATACAACTCTACAAGAAAGGTGCGAGCGTTCCCGCGGTCATAACGTTCTTGCTCGCGTCGCCGTGGGCGAATCTGCCAATGACCATACTGATGTTCGGCTTTTTCGGCTGGAAGGCGGCTTATATTGTCATCGGCGCGATGACGATTGCTCTGGTCACGGGCCTCGTTTTCACGCTGCTCGACCGCCTGGGCTGGATCGAAGGCTCATCCGATACCGCAGAGGCGGCGGACGTCTCTTGGACTCGCGTGAAGAACTTCGACGCCGGCCAGTCGGTAAAAGGAATCACCGCAGGCGCCGTTTCGCTCGCGAACATGGTGCTGTGGTGGATCCTGATCGGCATTCTCGCCGCGGCAATCATTGGCGCATACGTTCCGGAACACTGGTTCATGCAGTACGTTGGTCCCGACGTGACCGGCATGCTCGTGACATTACTCTTTGCGACTATTCTCGAAGTTTGTAGCGAAGGAACCTCGCCGATCGCATTCGAAATATTCGCAAAGACCGGCGCGCTCGGCAATCCGTTCATTTTCCTGATGGCCGGCGTTGCGACCGACTACACCGAAATCGGATTGCTCTGGTCAAACATCGGCAAACGAACGGCGTTGTGGCTACCTGCGGTGACGGTGCCGCAGATCCTGCTGGTCGCGACACTCTTTAATTATTTGTAGTCGCTCAATAGCCTGGCGGCACATACTTGAAATGCTGCATCTGTTCACGGTGCGCGTCGACGATCAAGCCGATTTGTTCGCGGCTAAGTCCGGTCCGCCACTGGTCCTTGCGACCGGCGCGGAAAAAGCGCCTCGAATTGGGGCTGCGTTCAATGAATCCCTGCGCCTGCTCCTGTTTGCGCATCTCGGGGAACGAACTGAAGCGAATCGCCCTCCTCAGAAGCGCGGGATCGGGGTTCAGACCGAGGAAACTGACGAGACTCCTGAACCCTTTGGCCGGCTTGATCAGCAGATCCTCGTATCGCAGCACACACGTCGCGTCTTCTCCGCCCTCGGTCCAACTGCGGACGTGCGCAGACCAGGAACTCAACACGCTGGCCACGTTGGCTTCGTCAGTCGGCGAACCGGTCGTCTCATTATTCATAAACAGGATGGCGTCATCGACTGTTAACCCGAAGTGATCGGCCAGAGACAGGACTACATCCAGCGGATTCCGAACGACGTACACCGCGCCAGCCGTCACCGACATCTCGTGGAGTGGCATGCCGTCGTACGCGCCCAAAAAATTGTGTGTCTTGACGAAAACCGAACCCGGCCGGCTGGCAGCGATGTTCTTCTGCACCTTTGGCCGCAATGCACATATCTGCGCGAGATCGAGTTCGGCCAATGATCCCTGCACATGCGGCTGGTACCAGTTCGGCTTCGACTCGTCGGCGAAGTACTTGTCCAGTGCATTGATGTCCGACGGCCGGTCGGAAGCGTCGAGAAAGTTCTGCAAAAAGGCACGGACCCAGGTATTCCCCGACTTCGGATACGAGCCCAGCCAAACGATACTGCTCATGGTCCTGTGAGTATACGAATAACTGGAGCGGGTGAAGGGAATCGAACCCTCATTCTCAGCTTGGGAAGCTGATGTTCTACCATTGAACTACACCCGCAAATCAGGGGGTTACGTCTCACTTGGGCTTGGCTGAGCATAAAAGTGAGAGTACTCGGATTCTAAGCTATTCTGAGCCGATTGGAGAAGAGATTGGGCTGTGCGAGAGCACCCTCCCCCTGAGGAAGAAAGATGAGAGTCACTCCTTCACTAAGAACGACAATACCCGTGATCGTGCTAATCAGCGCATTGGCGGTCGCTATCTCCGGCATCGGCGACATGCCAAAGACGGTGATGTCCGCAGCCGTCGATGCTGCGATGGCTGCGGAGGAAGAGACAGCTTCGAGGGACAATTATTTCCCGAATACCGAACCACTCGGTTCGGACGAGATGCGTGTGATTGCATTGGGAACAGGTACACCGAACTTTCGCCGCTCGCAGGCATCTGCATCGTGGCTGGTCGAGTTGGATAACGGGGATAAGTTCCTTTTCGATATCGGCACCGGGTCGCTTGCGAATCTCGGAGCGCTGGAAATTCCTTACACCTACCTGGACAAGATATTCATCAGTCATTTGCACGTCGACCATATCGGCGATCTGGATGCCATGTTCATAGGCGGCTGGGTCTCGAACCGGACTGGGCCACTGCGGGTCTGGGGTCCTAGTGGCCTTAAACCGGAGACCGGGACGAAATACGCCATCGACCGTATGCGTGAGATGTTCACCTGGGACCTGACAGGCCGCAGAGGCAACATGCCGTCGGCGGGCGGCCACATAGAAGTGACGGAGTTTGACTACCGCAAGAGCCACGTCATCTATGAACAGAATGGCGTAAAGATCAAGGCGTGGCCTGCCGTGCATACGATCGACGGGGCCGTCAGCTACAGCCTGGAGTGGAATGGCAAGAAGTTCGTTTACTCAGGGGATACTGTCCCCAACAAGTGGTTTCTTGCTGAATCCGGCGATGCCGATCTGCTGATTCACGAATGCTATTTCACGGTGCAGCAACTCATTGACCTGAAAAAATATGATCCTGAGCGAGCCCGAATTGTCTCGACGGTACTTCACACACCGCCGTCGTCATGCGGCAAGATCTTCTCGCGACTGCAGCCTCGCATGGCGATTGCTTACCACAACTTCGCCGACTTCAATGTCGCACCGGGCACCCTCGAAGAGATTCGCAAGACCTATGATGGACCGTTAACCCTCGCGGACGACCTGTTGGTCTGGAACGTCAACGCAGACGGTATTCGTGTACGAAGGGTCATCGGCACCGATGAGGCATGGCCTGCCGCGCCTCCTCAACCGGCAGGACCGCCTGATCGCAGCGAGAGAACGGAGCAGTCGGACTGGCTCAAATCAGGCCGTGTTGACCTGCTGAACTGAGGGAATCGGAAGGAATTGACCGCAAATCGACATAGACGCCCGTGTTCAATCCATCAAAAATGAAGGAAGGCAGGCAGCGGGTACTGTGACATGGCGAGAGTCAACAGAATCAAGGAAGAAATCGGATGGTTGAAAGTTCCGTTCGGCCTTCTCGCTGTGATCGATGCATCCTTGCTTGGTTGGCTGGCGCAGTCTTACACCAAAGCAAACCCGATCCTCGTCGCTGCTGCCGGCGTTGCTGCTATAGTAGTCACCAGCGGTATCTTCCAAATTAACCGCATTGCGTATCGTCTCATTGACGATCTCGAGGAAAACTGACATGGAATGGTTTGTCATTATCCCATTGGCTGCGTTCGTGCTCGTGTGGGTGCTGATCATTCGCGAAGCGTCTCGTCATCGACCATCCAAGAAGTGAGCGTACAACTGAGCATACTCAGAAAGTCCACAGGACTCAGTTGGTTACTTTCGGGTGATCTAACTCGTTGAAACCGGTGGTCACAGCACCACGATAATCAAGCAGTTATACGAGCGCCCAACTCAGCGACTCCGATTGGGAAGCTGATGTCCTACCATTGAACGACACCCGCATATCAGGGAGTTACGTCTCACTCAGGTCTGGCTGAGCATAAAAGTGAGAGTACTCGGATTCTAAACCAATCTCTCGGCTACGGAGAAGGGATCGTCGCGTTGGCAAGAGTTTGCCGATCATTCACGGCCAAACAGGTTGACGATGTAGGCCATCGCGAAAACAGCGAAAGCGACCAGACTGATAGGCGGCAGTCCGCCGTGCCAGCGCCCGGGCTTCATCCAACCCTCGTAGCCCATGAACAACAGGTGGGCACCGCCAAGTATGAATGCGACGAGCAGAAATCGGCGCGATGTGATGAGTGAAATGAAGGCTTTGTCTTCGCGCAGGAATGTCTGGAAACTCAGGTTGTAGGCCCAGAGGACCACAAACGCCAGGACCCCTGTGAGCATGCTCAGACCGGCGAATAAGGTCAAAGTCCCGTCCTGGGAAAAGAAGTTGCCGTATACCGCCGGTTTGAACAGCAAGAAGCTCATCAGCGCGTGAATAAGAACCAGCAGAAACCCGGTCATACCGACGGCCTTGCGGGCGGCCAACCAGCTCTCCGGTACACGGACTCCGATGTTTCTCAGAGGGCCGAAGCCGAAATTGCATGCAATCAAGACAAACGCCGCGAGCGAAAACCCCTTGTTCAGGATGAAAAACGGAAAGTCCTTCCACGGCACCGGTCCCACGACGTGATAACGGAGCACAGCGTATGAAACGGCGAGAACCAGGACGCCGGTTATCAGAGGGGCAGCGGCATTCTTGTTCTGTTCAACTTTCATATGGCTGCTTCAAGAGACCCTTTTGGTGTTTCCACAGCCTTTTGCGAGACTGCCGGCCGTCCACCACTCCCGGTCCGCTTTAGGCGTCCTCTTCCTTGTCGTCGTCATCTTTTTGGCCCCGGACGCCGTCGCGCACCTCATCCTGCTTGCATTCGCGCTTGTCTTTGCCGACGCGGCCTTCTTCCTGGCGGCAGTCGCGCTTCTCCTGGCGTTCATCTGCGCGACCACGCTCGTCCCGCCGGTCCTTACGGTCATCTCGATCCGCAACGAGGGTCGCTTCGCTCCAGCCAAGTACGGCCAGTCCGTTGTCGGGTGCATCTGCGGCGGTCGCCGCAAAACTGAATACGGAGCATAGTGCCGCACCAAGCAGCCATTGTTTGAATTTCATTGCAGGTCCTCCTGGGGAAGTTTCGATAATAGGCCGGCATGTTTCTTTTCTGCGTTTAACATTCGGCCGCCGACAGTTGCCTCATTGCAGAGGAATGCTGGGGAAGGGAAAGCTTAGCGTTAGCAGAAGGGTCTCGCCCTCCAGCGTGGTTTTTACCCCTGTTTCCCAAAAGTAACGAAGATTCGCAAAGCCGTATAACTTGGACTTGCTGGCCAGAGGCAACGTGAGTTCCGCACCGACACCATACACCTCGTGTTTACCAAGGAAAGGTCCACCGGGCGGCGTTACGCCGAAGTCGTCCCTGCTGACTTTCCACTGCGCGTAATAGGCCAGACCGGCGCTTGCGGCACCGTCCATAAACGATTTGCCGAAGCCTCCTTCGATGGTAAGAATATCGCCGACGCGAATGTCCGTGTCTTCTTTCTTGCCATGGGTTTCGTAGAACGCTGTTCCCGCGAAGTGCCACGTGCGTGCCTCGTCGAAATAGACCGTCGTTCCTGCGAACGCCTCGTAGCTCCACATGCCCAGCCCGCGATTATCGTCCGCATCGGGGTCGTAACGCCCAGTAGGCGCATAAACCCCCAATCCAGCCATGAAATCAGCGCGTTTCGTTGTCCAACCAAGTATCAGGGGTTGAATGTAGGTGTCCGCAAGGCCGGTGCTGGTCTCGGTGTCGGTTTGCAGAGCGGGTAGTTCCACGGCATTGTTGGTCGCAGCGACATAGATTCCAAACCCGTAGTTGCCGCCGAACAATTTTCTGTCTGTCGTTTTTATCAGACCCGCGACAGCGGCCCGTATGTCCACCGAGCCGCCGTCGGAAATGGCCGGAAATGAGTTCCCGTTTCTATCGCGCAGCGTGTCGGCCGCGAAGTCATAGTACATTCCCACCCCATAGGTACCCACGGGCACTTGCGTACCTGACATGAGTCCATAGTCGCCCCGGGTATTGTGGCCGGACAGTTGCGCCTGAGCCGCCAGCGGGTACAGGAACAGCAGGCAAAGGCCGGCGAGCGCGAACGCCCGAAACAGCATCCCGTTCACTTCTTTCCGGCCGGCTTGTAGGGGTCGGGCGCTCCGCTCGGGATCGGCGGATTCTTCCTGAGCGAAAGGACGTGTTCCTGCAACTGCGGCAAAGCCGCCTTCGGCACCCACGTGTGTGGGAAAAGCACGTTGTCGCGTTCCTGGGGATCGTTGATCAGGTTGTAGAGGCGGGGCATCGTGTACTCGCGCAGCACGCCGTTCCACCCGGTCTGCTCCTTGAAATGGAGTTTCCAGTCGCGCCACTTCACGCCAAACACGTCATTACCCATGTAGACGATGAAGCCCTCTCTGCCTGATTGCTGCGTTTTACCAAGGAAGAAACCGGACATGTCGATGCCGTCGATGACTCGGTCCAACGGCACCTTGCCACCAGCGATCCCGGCCAGTGTCGGGAAGAGGTCCATCGCATGCACGATCTCATCGCTCACCCGACCCGCTTCAATCTTATCGGGCCACCGGACGGCAAACGGTACGCGAAGGGCGCCCTCATACCCTGTGAACAGCGTCGAGCGCCACGGGCCGGCGGAACCATGCAGGGCCGTTTCCACGGTCATCGATGTTTCGCCGGCGCTCAGCGCCTCGGGGCCATTGTCCGCCGTGAAGATGAAGATCGTGTCGTCTGCCAACCCGAGGTCATCGATCGTCTCGAGCAACTCGCCAACGTAGCTGTCGATCTGCATCAGCATGTCGCCCCACGGCCCGTTGCCGGATTTGCCGTCGAAGTCGGGGTGCGGGATCGCCGGAAAATGCGTGGCCGTGTACGGCAGGTAAACGAAGAACGGCTTGTCGGCCTTCGCCTGGCGGCGCATGAAGCTGATCGCTTTGTCGGTCAGGTCGCGATCGATCAGCGGCCGGTAGTCCAGCCGATAGGGACGTACCTTTTTCGGCGCGCTGCCCTTCTTGCCTTCCATGACCCAGGATTCCGCAACACCGCTTTCGGCGAAATCCTGCAACTCTGAATAAACCGATTCGTCGGTCGAGTTGGGGATGCCGTACCACTCGTCGAAACCCTGGTCGGTCGGGAAGCGGCCTTCCGTGCGACCGAGATGCCACTTGCCGAACATGCCGGTGGCATACCCGGCGTCAGCGAGCATCTCCGCCATGGTCACTTCCCACTGCACGAGGCCATAAACTCCTTCGCCCAGCGGTACCGTGCCGTTGCCGCTGCGGATCGCATAGCGGCCCGTCATCAATGTCGAGCGCGACGGCGTGCACTGGACCTCCACGTTGAAGTTGGTGAGCCGAAGCCCCTCGGCGGCCAGTGAGTCAATCTGCGGTGTCGCGGCGCCACGAATGATGCCGCCGCCGTTGAACCCGGGTTCGCCCCAGCCGAAGTTGTCCATGAAGACCAGGACGATGTTCGGCTTGTCCTGGGCCAGGGCCGCTTGGCCGAAAACGCTGAGGAGCAGCGTTAATGCCAAGCTTCTTAAAATCTCCATTGCGCCTCTCCGTCGTTGATGATGTGCTTCTTGCCTAGGGCGTGTACCAGATAGGTGACGTGTAGGCGCGCTCCTGGTGAATCAATTCCGCACGTTCGGGTAGTTCGATGCCGAAGCGGACCTTGTCATAGAGCACCCAGCGTGGCGTCGGGATTTCGAGCACGCGCGCGTAGTAAAACGCTCGCTGATCCGCATCGAAGTCCGGATCGGTCCAGACCGTTGCCAGCTCTGATGCGCCGATCGTGTTGGTCCAGTTGGCCGCCTCGATGTCGACCGTATTGCCGACAGCCGGCAGCTTGCCATCCGCGCCGGGACTCCGGTCACCCGACCAGGCAACATCGTAGACCTTCTCCTGGGTCTTACCCCGATCGTCGACCCAGCCTTTGACGACCTGAATACGATCAAGATTCGCGCCAATTGGATCGCGGAGCGCGTACACCATGAACGTCGGCACCTTTCCCTGAGGCGCCATCGTCAGGTCACCGCCCATCGGCACACCTTTCTCATAGCCGCGGAATGCGGGCGCGCGGCTACGCAGGTCATCGTCCGTGTAATCCCAGCCGCCGAAGAATCGCACGACCATGCGTGGGCCGGTCGTCGCATAGGTTTCCTTTCGCTCCATCGCATCGAACAGCGCCTCGCGCGTGTTCTCGGTCGCCCAGATGCCCTGGTAGCCGGCACCGACGATTTCATCTCCCTCGATAGCGGCGAGATCGGACTTGATAAATGGATGCTCGATTCGGGTCGGCGACGGTTCTACGCTCACGGACTTGCTGAAGAAGTTCTCTTCCTCTGCTGTTGCCAGCGCCGTGTGACTGTCGGTCGCACCGACCATGCCGAACTTGTAGGGATTCGTGCCGAACTTCTCTTCGAGCACCAAGCCGTTCTTCAGTGCCTCACGGGCATATTCGCCCGCGAGCATCTCGGGCTTCTTCAGGGCCGACAGGTCGAGGTTGCCCTTGTCCCAGGTACCGTAGTCGGCGAATTCATCGTTAAGAGAAAGGGCCGGATGCGTTTCCCCATCGCCCTTCATCTGCGTAACCTCGTAAAGCGGCTCCCACTCAGCTCGCAGCGCCACATACTCCTTGTTGACCCGGCCACCCGAATAGCGCTTGTCCATCGGGAACAACCAGCCGTTCGACAGGTTACCGTTGTGCGCGATAGCAAGAGCCTGTCCACCGGTCTTCGATTCGTAGTTCTCGAGCCAATGGTACAGATCCAGCGGATCGGTCGTCCCGATCGGCGGCTGTGTGGTCAACGGCAGGATCTGCCGGGCCCGGTCACCACCGTCGCGGAGAATGACGTTTCGATGCAGGTTGTTACCCTGGGGAACCGCAGTCCACTCGTAGCCGATGAACGCCGTAAATCGACCGGGTTCGTTGTATTTTTCCGCTGAGTCGACGATCGTATCCCACACCGTGGCAAACGGTGCGGATCCGGGCGAATAATCCGCCACCATCTTCTCGGGCAGTTTGAACTGGGCAAATGCCTGGATCAGTTCAAACGCAGCCTTGCCCGCTTCCTGGCCGCCCTTCATGAAGGCCTCGTGCCAACGCTTGCCTGTCGGATCTGCCAGGATATTCGGAGTCCCCTTCTTGATGTCGAGGGCGAGACCCATTGCGTCGGAATGATCGGCGACAACGAGAAAGTCAAGCGGCCGGCCGAGCTTGACGGGCAGGCCGGTCGACGATTTGACCTCCTCGCCACGGGCGAATCGGTACGCGTCATCGGGTGTCAGCGTGTTGCCGAACAAGCCCGCGTCTAGCGACAACCCCGTATGCAGATGCGTCTCGCCCCAGTAAACGTTGCTGGGGAACGCCCGCTGTGCATAAGGAGAATACGTTTTCCCCGGGTATAGCTTGGCGGCATCCTCTTCCGTCACCTCAGGGTTGATTTGTGCGCGCGCGTTCCCTGGCAAAAACGCAGACGCCAGGCACATGACGGCCAGGGCCGTTATCGCTCTCGAGTTGGTTCCAGTCATGATTCGCTCCTCGCTCTTGTTGTTGTCTAGGGCGTGTACCAGATCGGTGACGTGTAGGCTCGCTCCTGGCCCTTCATCATTACGGTATCGGGCATCTCGACCTCGTAAAACTTCGCGTCATAGGCCTGCCAGGTGGGCGTTGGAATTTCCAGCACTCGCGCGTAGTAAAAGGCCCGGTGCTCGGGATTGAAGTCCGGGTCGGTCCAGACGGCGCGCAATTCCGCGTCGCCGATCGTGTTGAGATAGCTTGCGTCTGCCACATCAACGGTATCGCCGACCGGGGTTCGGCAGCGGCCGTCGGCGTCAATGGTCCGACCATCGGATACAGCCACATCGTATACGCGCTCCTGGCGCTCGCCGTCGCTGTCGATCCAACCCTTGATGATCTGGATGCGATCCAGGTTGCCGGACCACGAGTCTTTCAGTGCCCCCACCATGAATGTCGGCGCTGCCTTGCCCTCAGGTCTTACCGCCAGGTCACCGCCCATCGGCACCCCCTTGCGATAACCGATGGATATCACGTCGGGACGATATACCTCGTCGTTCTCGTAGTCCCAGCCGCCGAAGAACCGAACGACGATGCGGGTACCCGTCGTGGCGTAGGTTTCCTTCCGAATCATTGCATTGAAGATGCCTTCACGCGTGTTCTCACGCGCCCAGACCGCCGCGAGACCGGCGCCAATCGATTCGTAGGAATAGCTGGAAAATTCCGGGTTACCGGACAGAGACGCAATAATTGTATGTTCCCAGCGGTTCGCTTCGGGCTCGAGGTGCGCTGCTTTGCCGTAGAAATTTTCTTCGCGGGTCGTCGCCAACGACGTGTGGGCGTCGGTGCTACCGATCATGCCGAATTTGTAGGGATTGACGCCCAGCTTTTCTTCGAGTTGCATGCCGATCTGCAACGCCGAGCGAGCGTATTCATGCTTCAGCATCCAGTCTTCCTTGGGATTCATGCCAACGATGTCGGACTTGTCCCAGGTACCGTAGTCAGCGAATTCATCGTTCGGTGACAGGAACGGGTGCGCCTCACCGTCGCCCTTGATCTGCGTCACTTCGTACAGTGGCTCGAAGCGGGCGCGCATCTCCGCATATTCCCGCTTGATCGGTCGGCCATTCAGGCGTTCGGTGGCAAACATCTGCCCATTGGACACGTTGCCGTTGTGCGCAATCGCCAGCATGCTGCCGCCGGTCTTCTCCTCGTAGTCCGCCATGTAGTCCCACAGTTTCTCCGGGTCGTAGGAGTCGAACGTGGAGAACGGCACTACCTGCGAGGCCTTGTCGCGGCCATCCTTGAAGATCACCACGCGGTGCAGGTTGCCCGGGTTTTCGCGGGTCGAGATGGACGTCCACTCGAACCCGATCAGCGCAGTGAAGCGGCCGGGTTCGTTGTACTTGTCAGCGAATTCGATCTCGCGGTCCCATACTGTCCGGGCCATCTTCGGGTTGTTGATCGGGTCCGTCCCGGGGGTGACCGCGTCGCTGAGCCATCTCTGGAAGGCGCCTCGGGAATCGCCGGCCTTGACCATGTCGTGAACCGCCTTGCCCCACTCGCTCTTTAACAGCTCGGGGTGCGACTCCGCAATAAAAGGCGCCAGGCCAAGGTTTTCGGCATGATCCGCCACAACCAAGAAATCCAGTGGACGGATCAGGCGAACCCGCTCCCCATGTGACGTCAGGACTTCCTCGCCTCGGGCGAAACGATAAGCCTCTTCCGGACCGAGTTTGTTGCCCATCATGCCGGCGTCGGTCGAGTACGATGTATGCAAATGCGTGTCGCCCCAGTAGACACCCTCAGCGAGATTCGAATCCAAGGCCGTGCGCTCGACGTACGGCGAGTAGATCTTTACCGGGTCCACCACACTCTCGGGCTGACCGGCATGGGTCTGTGCGACGGCTACGCTCGTGGTGAAAGTTGACGCCGCAAGGCACAGAACAGCCGAGGTCGTTATTAGCCTGTAGATCATTCCCGTCATTGTTCGCTCCTCCCCTTATCGTTTCTTCATTTTTGTAGTGAGACCCAAAACTGCCTGCGCTACTGCCGTTCCGCCCCCCTGGCTGGTGCGAATACGGTACCTACTCTCGAACCAGTGTGGATCTGCGGCTCGTCGCCCACCTTTGACCGTACAGCGTGGAGATCCAGACGCGCGTGATTGCATCCACCACCGGCTGCGGCCGGCTGCGCGGCCTGTGTCCAAATTGCCGAATATACATAGCGGCATCGACCCGATTTAGCGCGGTCGCGACCGGGCCGGGATCGAAGGCTTCGATCAAGCCGAGTTCCTGGTCCGCAGCAATACGCTCGCTCACGGCATCGTCAAACCGATCCAGGAGCCAGTTCCACTCGTCTTCCACCTCTGCATTGGTCCCCGCGGCATCGCTGACAGCCTTGATGAACGGCCCATAGCGATAGCCGATTTGAACCTCGGCCGCGAGACTTTTGTATAACAAGGCGACCGGATCGCCGTCGTCTGAGAGCCATGCGCTGGCACCTTCGAGAATCTCGGCCTCCAGTCTCTTCAGCATCTCCGCCATGACCCCATGGATATCATCGAAATACTTGTAAAAGGCGGTCCGGCCTTGCGGAATCATCGCCATCAGGACGTTCACCGTCATGTCCCGAAACGGGCGAGACCACAGGAACTCGAACGCCGCATCCAGTATTTCGGCACGAGTGCGCTCTGCCGTGCCGATCCGGGCTATTGGCTCCGGCTGAATGACCGGGCGTTTGTTTGACCGACTAGGTGACATTGCGTCACACTCTAGTGACACCATGTCACCGCGTCAAGGTAGGCAATGGAGCAAACAATAGTGACGGCCAGGATAATTCGAGACCGCGTGTGTCTCAGCGCAATAGCTGTACTCGCTGTCTTCAGCCTGGCTGGCTGCAGCAGCATCCCGGTAGAAGAGCGCGAACAGGTTCGTCAGGAAGTGACAACGGCTTCCAATGAAGCGCTAGCGGCGTTCAAAGCTGAGGACCCGGATGTCGAAAGAGAGATCGAGTCATCCCCCGGCTACATCGTCGCAACAGGCACAGACCTCCTGATCGGCCTGATTGGCCGCGGGGACACCACCGGAATCTTGTATGACCGCACTGACAACACGCGAACTTTTGTAAATATCGACGAATTCGCTTTCGGTCTGGGCGTCGGCGCTAGTGAGGTGCAATTACTGGCTGTGCTTAATGACGTCGACACGGTGAAAAGCTTCAAGAGGAATCGCTGGATACCGTCTTATGATCTCGTGTCGGTTGCCGGAGAAGCCGAAGGCGTCGCGCAGTGGATCAGCGACGAGATGTCGGTCAGGGTGCGGTCACAGTCCGGAGCAGAACTCGGGGCAAACCTGCGGCTCGCGCGGGTCAGTGTCAACACGGAACTGACAGATACCGGCATATCGACTGCAAGCATCCCGAACATCGGCGGCCCACGCAGCGATCGCCAGGGCAGGGATACGCCGCGGGTCTGGACGCGGACGCTACCGTTTCTCGGCCAGAAGGTTGTCGACAAGGGCTACGACCTGCCCTTACCCATTGGGCTCGGCGTGACCTATGTGGATATCAACCAGGACCTGGACCTTACCGACCTGTCCGTTGGGTTCAACGGCGGCGACCTCGAACGGTTCGACTTCGTATCCTTCGAGAATTCAAACTCCGACACCAGGTCGTTTCAGTTGAAGGTCGATGCCTGGCTGTTTCCGTTTCTCAATGTTTTTGGTATGTATGGCAAAGTCGATGGCTCCGTCGATCTCGACGTATTTCTCGACGGCAACCTGATACTCGATCGACGCGGCACGGACTGCTCGAGGCCACTCGTGCGCCCACCGCTTTGCGATGCGCTCGAAAACCAGATCATTTCTTTCCCAGTGCGCGCAGACGTCGATGTTGAAACATGGGGTTACGGTGCGCTACTCGCCGGCGGCTGGAAAGGCTGGTTCGTAACGATTCCCGCAACGGCGACCTATGCTGAGCCCAAGGACAGGGTCGCGGACGGGTCCTCACTTACCGTGACGCCGCGGATTGGCAGACTTCTTGATCTGGGCAACCTCGGCAGCATGGCGGTGTTCGTGGGCGGCAACTACCTGGACTCCGACGTCACCATCGACGGATCCTTTACGTTTCCGGGAGACGAGATTCCAGCTCTCGAAGGCCTGACGCTCGATTACCGAATCGACGAGCAGAACACGGATCACTGGAACATCGTCACGGGCTTCAACTGGGACATCAGCAAACGGTTATCGTGGAGCGCCGAATACAATGGTTTCACTGGGTCCAGGGAAGCGTTTATTTCGTCGCTCAACCTGCGGTTCTGACGCAAAATGCCGGCGTATGGACAAACCATCGGCCGTATTTTCTACGAAGCCGATTCAGTAGTGAGCGTAAAACTGAGCATACTCAGAAGGCCTACGAGACTCAGTTGATTACTTTCGGGTGATCTAACTCGTTGAAACCGGTGGTCACAGGACCACGGAAATGAAGCGGTTAGAGAGCTGGCCAACTCAGCGACTCCGATTGGGAAGCTGATGTTCTACCGTTGAACTACACCCGCTTATCAGGGAGTTAGCTCTCATCCACAGCCCAATGAGCATAATAGTGAGAGTAATTCGATTCTAAGCGATTCTGAGGCAATTGGAGAAGAGAATGGTGTCTTGCGCTGGATCGCCATAGCGGATGTGTTTGTAACCTAAAGACCGAATTGTCGACCTGGATGACCCAGCTTGGTAAGGCGCGTCTGCCCGCCAAAGATCTCGGCAATTGGACCCTCCCGGCCCTTATGCGCTGGTGCCTACTTCCCATTCGAGCAAGCTGAGGTAACCGCACGCTGTTACCTTTACCGGACTACCAAGTACATCCGTGTAGTCCATTGCAGAATATCGGTACGAGTGACGCGTTCTCGTTTTGAAACGCACTGATGGCAGTTTTACACCAAGCACTACGCGTTGCTTTGCCATCGCCGCAATATTTGCCAATCCGGTGTTAAACTTATCGCGATCGATTATGTGGTGCATAACACCAATTGCTACGACATTATCGAATTCGCCGCGCGCCTCGCGGGTGATGTCAAGTTGGTTGCCCATCACCAAGTCTGTTTGAGTTACGTCGTATCCCCATTCCCGCATTAGGTCCGAGAAGTACCCAATACCGGCACCCACCTCCAGAACCGTACCCGGCACGAGCGCCTTTTTCAGCTCGACCTCGACTTGGGCACTATCAGGTTCGTGTCCTTTAAAGCCTTTGGCATACTTCTTCTTCCAATGGCTTTTCATTCTCGTTCGGAACAGTTTCACTCACTCATCTCCTGACTTTGGAATCCAGGCGCACCTCTTCGGCCCAAAGTGTGTTCGTCGGCTGCCAATAGTATCTCGAAACGGTCTTGTGTCGAATTGCTGAGAGTAAAACTGAGGGTACGATATCCTACGGTTGAACTTACACCCGCGAGATCGAGATCACGGGTCCGCTGCCGCGAGACCCGCGTTCTCCAGCGCCGCGAAGGCTGACTATCTTTTGTCAATCGAACCGTTGTCTGAATCTCACGCCGTAATTGACCGGACGGCTGGTTATAACCCGATTGTCGCCGGCACGCGTGTACTTGAAGATCTCCGGATGCTCATCGGTCAGGTTGTCGCCGTACAATTCGAGCACCCAGTTTTCCTTCTGAATTCCGAACCGTGCGCTAAGCAGACCGTAGCTGTCTTGCTTGTCGCGGTCAGCGAGAAACAGATCATTCCATGAATCATCGGTAAAGGACCATGCCGCCTGAATAAACGGCCGCAGACTCGAGTCATCCCACGTATACCGGGTCGAGACCGAGTATTTGAGATCGGGCGTAAACGGCAAGTCGGTACCATCAGGCGCATCGACCGGCGAGCCTGATGTGTCTTTCGCGAAATCTTCGGTCAGCTCAGCTTCATTCAGCGACGCAGAAAACGCGAGGTCCCAGTTGTCGTTGATCAACCAGTCGATCGTGACCTCGATGCCAATCATCTCCGCATCGCCGGCGTTCGACGTCAAACCAAGGAAGGACTCCGCCGGATCAAATCGCGTCAGCTGAATATCACTCCACTCCATCAGATAGACCGCCCCGTTAAATCGCACCCGGCCATCCGCGAGCGTCGCCTTCCAGCCCACCTCGATGTTGTCCACCGTGTCGGAGCCATAGATCTGCGGAATATTGGTTGTGCCTTCGCGATTGATACCACTCGGGCGGAAGCCTTGCGAAAACGTGAAATAACCCATGAAATCATCGTTGAACTGATAGGTGAGATTCACCTTGAGCGTCGAGTCGCTGTCGTCGACTTTGAGCCCCGCACCGCAGGCGCCGGTCGCCGTCGGTCCGCCGAGGCGGTTGCCCGTCGCCGGGTCGAAGCAGCTGAAGCGCGTGCCAACAAAGCCCGTTGCCTCGTCTTCGGTTTCGAAGAAACGCGCCCCGACCAGGCCGGTAAACTTGTCGCTAAAGTCGTAGCTGATCTCGCCGAAAAACGCCGTTTCTGTGAATTGCCGGTTCTGATTCGTGACGAAGTAGAGATCCGTCTCACCTTGGATATTGCGGTCGGTCGGAATCGCGTTGCCGTTGCCGCTGTTCAGATCAACGGTTGGAATATGCCACTGGTTGAAATAATCGTGGTCGTCGTCGTTGTAGAACAACCCCGCGATCCAGTTCAGGCGGCCATCCCCCTGTGACTGCAATCTCGCCTCAACCGTTGAGCGCTTGTAGTTGCTCTCCTGCTCGTACTGAATGCGCGGATCGCGGCAGGTTTGTTGCGCCGCATCCGACAAGTAACTTACAAAGCCGGGGTTATAGTAATAGGCGTAATAGTCACAGGTGTAGTAAAGCTCGACGTAACTCGAATAGGCCGCGTAAGAGCTGTAGTCGATATCGTAATTGACATCCCGATCCAGGTAAGACCCGGCCAACGTCAACTTGCCCCAGTCGCCAATATCGCCCTCGAGCGTCGCCGCAAGCTGAGTATACTCGTCGTCGTTCCTGTCCTGATAGAACCGCACGACGTTGCCCTCACCCACCGTGTCGGGCTGATCGGAGAACAGTCCGTCGACTTCCTGCTTCTGCACGTTGACGCCGACTTCGAGCGTCCAGCTGTCGTTCAGGTCGATGCCGAGCGCCGCTCGCAGGCCTTGCGTCGTAACGTCGTTCGTATCGTCCGCGACCGTGTTCAGCGCCGAATCTGAATTGCCGGTATTCGACAATGACCCCAAGGGTGAGCCCACCCCGGCTTCGCCGATACCGCTGTGGAAATAATTGGGGTTGCCGTTGATGTTGATCGACGCATTGGGATCTGTCGGAAAGGAAATCGTCCCCGGCACGTTGTCGATCCAGCCGCCCTCTTCGACGTACCAGCCGACGAGTCGGATCGCGGCACGATCCGACAGCGGCGCATTCACAAAACCCTCGACTGAGTAGCCCGTTTCGCCGCCCGACGTCGAGGTCCCCGAGACATCGTAGCCGGCCTCGAATCCGGATGTGTCCGGCTTGTTGGTGACAATGCGCACCGTCCCGCACTGCGAGCTGGCGCCGTACAAGGTCCCCTGCGGCCCGCCGAGTGCCTCGATGTGGTCGATGTCATAGACGTGCGGGTTCAGGTTGCGAAAAATCGAGGTAACAGGCTGCTCGTCAAAGTACACCGAACTACTCGGGTTGGTACCGGACAGGTTGCCGTCACCGCCATCCGAGCACCCGCGCATGTAAATCTGTGCCTGGCTGGGCCCACGGCCGGAGAAAGAAACGTTGGACATCAGCCGTACGTAATCGTCAAAGCTCTTCACACCCAGGTCCGCCAACAGCTCGCCGTTCAATACCGTGATACTGATCGGCACTTCCTGCAGGCTTTGCGCACGTTTCTGTGCGGTAACGATGACCTCATCGAGCGTCAGCGGTTCGTTGCCCTGACCAAAGGCCATAGCCGATGCGAGCAGGGTCGTAGCCATCAGCGGTGCGGCGCGTTTATTGAGGAGCGCCTTCCGCACCCCGATCGAGACTGACTTCATGCGGATATCGACATGCCCGCTTGCACGGCTGGATTGTCTGCTCATGACTGCCCCCCCTTTCTTGTCTGAATGGATGACCGCGCCGGCACTAACCGTGCGCCGTCTCACTCTTTCTTCTTTGGCCAAGCAACAATAAAAACGAATTGCTGCAGTGTCAATCAGGATTTGCCACAGCTTCAGTCGATCTGCTCATACGTGTCCATGACGGGCCCGAGTGCCTCGATCAGGGGATCGAGATGCGGCAGGTAATGCCGCCACTGCTCTACCGCACCCTTATAGATCGGCTGGCGAACCTGCTCCGAACTGGCCGTTCGGACGGCGCGTTCCGTTTCGTAAAATCTCAGGCACGCGTCTTCGAACTCCAGGCCACAGTATTCGAGCAGCCGGTGGACCTGCGCCTCGGTGTCGGCGACGACCTTCTCGTACTGCATGCGCAGCACGCGCCCCGGCAACACCTGGTCCCAGTGATCCATCAGTTCGACGTAGTCGCGGTAGTAATGGCCGGTGTCGGTCAAATCGTAGGTGAAGTTCTGCCCGCTTGCGAACAGCTGTTTAAACCCGCTGAAACAGCAGGCAAGCGGATGTCGGCGTGCATCGATAATCTTCGCATTTGGCAGGATCAGGTGAATCAGACCGATGTGACTGAAATTGTTCGGCATCTTGTCAATGAAGAACGGCGCGTCACCACGCTGAATTCGAGTTCGCTCCATGTACTCCTCGCCGAGCTCAGCAAATTGAGCCGGAGCGAGCTCGGACAGCACATCAGGGTAGCGGGATTCGTCGGACTTGCGATTCTTACCGCTGAGCCTGCGTGCGATCGATATGATGTCCGGCAATTCCATCGTGCCTTCCACCCGGGAGTGACTGGCCAGGATCTGCTCGAGCAGAGTCGAACCGGCTCGCGGCAAGCCGACGACAAAAATCGGGTCGGCATACGGAGCACCCTGCCCGCGGTGGTCGGCAAAAAAATCCGCGCTAAAAAACTCACTCAAACGCTGCATGTTCGCGTGGTGTGCGACGCCATCCCATTGCACGGTTTTTCTGCGCACGGCGTTGCCCTGACGGTAGTATTCGAAAGATTCTTCGTACTGTTCGCGATCCTCGAGCGCTTTGCCGAGCGCAAAGCAGAGGTGGTAATGGTCCTGCACGTTCTTTGACTCTTTTTGCAGCTGTTGCCGCATCGCCACAATGTCATCCGCCTCGAAGTGAAACGTCTTCAGGTTCGCCAGGCTCCAGTAGGCTTCGCCCAGTCCGGGTTGCTGGCTGATTGCTGTGCGATAGGCATCGATCGCTTCCGGTTGCCGCCCGAGTGTCTTCAACGCGTGGCCTTTACTCAGATGCGACCGGGGTTGCCGTGGAAAGTCGACCAGTACGCGATCGTAAATCTCGATGGCCGCTTCGAATTTGGCGATATGCACCAACACCGACGCTTTCAGCAACAGGTGATTCGGATGGCCGGGCTCGACCTCCAGCAGTTTTTCGAGTTGTGTCAAAGACGCTTCATACTGCTGGCGCTTGCTGAGTACGTTGGCATAGTCGTTTCGCGCCACATGAAAATCCGGTGCCAACTCGAGACAGCGCTCCAGCAGTTTCTGGGCATCTTCAAACTGCTTCAGCCTGATACCAATATCAGCCAGCATGCGTATCGCCGAAACATCCACCGGATCTTTTTTCAGTACGTCACGACAGATCGCTTCGGCCTTGGCGAGCCTCCCCTCGAACAGGAAGTCTCCAGCCCTGACCAGCTCAGGATTTCTCACGGTGACTGCCAGCAACTTGCGTCCGGCTTTTCTGCTCTCGGCTGCTTCTCCCTGTGCCGCGAGTGCATCAGCAAGCGCTTTCCATGCGTGTGGGCTTTCCGGCAGCATCTTCACCGCTTTGCGCAGATGCTTCACCGCTTCCGCGCCGCGGCCTGCGGCGAGCAGAGTCATGCCGATCTCCTGACGCGCGAGACCCAATTGTGGGTCTCGCTTGACCGCCTTCACCAATACTTCGAGCGCCGGCTCGAATTTCCGTTGCATGCGCAACGCAGCGCCGAGAAGCGCCATCGCACTGGCTTCGTTGGGATAGGGTTTCAGAATCTCACGCGCCTGCTCTTCGGCGAGAGCAGGATCGCTCTGCATCAACGCTGCTGCCTGCCGCAGCGCAACATTGAGATCAGTGGTTGCAGTAGCGTCGGGACACATTGTCATGGGTCGCCCTGTCGGACTAATACCGATACGAGAATTCGAGGCCGACCTGACGCGGTCGGCTCGGCCACGCGATGTCTGCGGGCAAACCGATGAACCGGGACGCGAAGAACCACTCGATGTACTCCTCGTCGAACACGTTGTTGACAAAGAGCCGGGTGTTCCACTTCTCGCTCTGCAACGCGATACTCAGGTTGGTCAAATCATAGGCTGCTTGCGTATCTGCGTTGTCGAGCGTCCAGTACGTCTTGCCACGATGCTCGTAATCGAGCCGGCTTACCAGGTCCAGATCGTTTCCAAGGGACTTGTAATGTTGCAAGCCGAAGTTCAGCGTCCAGACCGGGGCACCAGGAACATTTTTTCCGACGATTTCCGAGGCTGGAACCAGGACACCCGCAATGTCTTCGTATTCGCTGATCTCGCTGTCGGTAAAACCCAACCCGAGGTTGACCTGCATCGACTCGGCAGGCATTGCAACAAGTTCGAGTTCGCCGCCGAATATCTTGCTCTTCGGCACGTTGATGTTGGCTTGCGTGCCTGTCTGGTCGAACAGGAAGTACTGCTGGTCGGAATAATCGATATGGAACAACGACAGGCCGCCGCGGAGACGATCGCCAAACCAGGCGCCTTTCAGGCCAGCTTCATAGCTGATCAGTGACTCCTTATCGAAGCCGGGTTCAAAATTGCTGCCCGGCGCGAGGTTATTGAAGCCGCCCGCTCTGAATCCCTTGCCGACCGTCACATAGCCGAGCAGGTCGTCGCTGAAGCTGTATCCCAGACTTACTTTCGGCTGCAGTTCTTTGAAGGTCTCGTCGCGACCCTGGGTCGTGTCCTCAGGAGTCTCAACGTCGTAGCGAAAAGCGACGGTCAGCTCGAGATCCTCGCTCAGGTCGTAGCTAAGATGACCAAAAGCCGCATAATTCTCGAGCTTCAGATCCTGCGCGGCGGGCGGCACCGGCGTGCCGAGAAACGTCGTCGCGAGCGAGCGGAATCGGTCCTGAGAGAAGAAATGTAATCCAGCAACCCAGCGCAACGGAGATTCCGTGTTGGAGACCACGCGCAGTTCCTGCGCGAACGTCTGGGACTCGTCGATGACGACAATATCGATCGCTTCGAACAGCGTTTGGTCGAGGTCCTGATCGTTGCCTGAGTCGACGTCTGTATACGAAGTGATGGACGTCAGGGTGCCCCAGCCGAGGTCGTAGTCGATCTTCGCGGAAAGCTCCCAGGAATCCACGAAGGACACGCCAATACGGTTGGACTGGATCTCATAAGTCGGGTTGCCAAAGAAAATCGGTGGGTCTGGCGGCGGTAGCGGCAGCACGCCTTCACTTCCCGGCATGAAATAGCCCGAGCCACCTTCCTGATTCAAGTATTGTCCTTTGAAGTCTATAGAGAGCTTGTCCGCCGGCTTGTAGAGCAACTGGCCACGAAACGACGTAGATTCCTTGAAGTCCACCTCCTCGTTATCGAGATAGGCGTTCTTCAGCTGGCCTTTGCGATCCTGCACACGCAATGATGCGCGGTACAACAGCTTGTCATCTACTATTGGGCCCGACGCGCTTGCGGCGACAGTAAAGTCTTCACCCTCTGCTGCTGATAGCCGCAGATCGTATTCGGGCTCAGCGGTTGGCTGCCGTGTCGAAATGAGAATGGCGCCACCGATCGCGTTGCGCCCATACAGCGCTCCCTGCGGACCCCGGAGGACAACAATGCTCTCGATGTCGAAGAGCTCCTGCGTCGTGAGCAGATTGTTGGTCGCGCTGACGCCGTCGATACGGAACGACACAGGTGGCTGTCCGGTACCGCGATTCTGCCTGACGCCGCGAATAACCAGTGTGCTGACACCAACCTCCTGATCGTCGGAGAAACGCAGGTTCGGAGTGAGCGCGGCGACGCGATTGACACGTTCGATCCTGTGCCGCTCAATATCGTCGACAGTAAAAGCAGTAATCGAGTCCGGAATGTCGGACAGGTTCTCGGCCCGAAAGCGCGAAGTGACTACGATTTCCTCGATAGTGCTATCTGACTCTGTGTCGGCCAACCCTGTCTCGGCGGAAATGCTGACAAGCCCCGCCATCACGGGCAGTAGAACGCGCAGTGTGCGAATGTTGCTGGTGAACAATACTGAATCCTCGTTGAGATATTTTGATGCAGTCTACCGAGTCAATCAGACCGACACCATTAATGTCTTTTATGCACTATGGACGATGCATATAATCAAACGACGCAGCGGGCACACCTGTTGACCGGCACGGTGCGGAAGGAATGGACTATGTGGACATCACCGACAGTCGGGACCCTGATCGCATGCCTGCTGCTTGCCGGATATGCTGTAGGGCCTGAGGTCGCAATTGCACAGGACGCGCAGCTAAATGAAACGGACCTCGAATTCTCGAAACGCATGACGCAGCGGGTCAAAAATCTACAAGCCCGGATAGACCAGCTCGAAAAGGTCGTCGGTTCCGGCGGGCCTCGATCAACGAGCGAGCCGACGCGGACGCCTGGCACATCATCCCAGGACGACTTTCTGCGGGGACCGCAAGCCCGCACGGCGGGAGGGTCAGGGTCCGATCAATACCGGCGCATGGAGATGAAACTCAACTCGCTAAACAAGAAAGCCGAGGCAGAGCGCAAGCGTCTGCAAGCCCCACAGGGCTCACAAAGCAAGTCAAAGAAGTTGGATCGGGAGTCTATCGAGTCGAAGGTGCGGCGGATGGAACGTGATCTTGAAGGTCTGGAAAGAGACCTGCGCAGATATTAGGCGCAGCAAGGCCAACAGTCACGGTGCTCGCACTGCGACAGATTTAATCTGCGCGAAGACCTCGTCGCCTTGTTGTAATGCAAGCTCGCGGATTGATCGCCGCGTCACTCGCGCGACGATTTGATCCGTTCCAATCTCGAGACGGACGAGCGCCGATGCGCCCTGATCGGGCTGAATCGATTCGACGACTGCCGGTACGATATTCAGAATTGTGCTTTGCTCGGCCCTGGTGCGAGAGAGGCTGACGTCACCGGCGCGAATTCTCAACCGTACTTTTGATCCTTGCGGTTTCGGCTTGCCCGGTACCCATATGTCACCGCCGGAAAACTTCAGGCGTGTCAGGTCATCGTTATCATCATGGCTAATCGCTGTACCGTGAATCACCGAACTCGCTTCCTCGCCTGCAAGAATCGGCAAATCCATGCGAACGAGTACTGACTGTACGTCTCCGTCAGCGACGACGCGGCCAATGTCCATGACAACCAGGTGATCACACAGGCGGCAGACTTCGTCGATATTGTGACTAACGTAGATGATCGGTACTTCTGCCTCCGCGTGCAGTCGATCCAGGAACGGCAGGATTTCCTCTTTGCGTGCCTGGTCGAGCGATGCGAGTGGCTCGTCCATTAGTACGAATCGTGGCGCGCAGAGTAGCGCTCTTGCGATGGCTACACGCTGCGCCTCGCCGCCCGACAGTTCATTTGGTTTGCGGCCAAGAAGTTGTTCGATCCCGAGCAGGCTAATGATGTGGTCGATGTCAGGAGCACCATTGTGCTCCCGGCGACGCAGGCCATACTCGATATTGCCACGTACATCGAGGTGCGCGAACAAGCGCGGCTCCTGAAACACGTAGCCAATATCGCGCTCGTGCACCGCGCGCCAGGTATTCGACACATCGTCCTGCCAGACATCGCCAGCGACGACGAGCTTCCCTGTCGCTGGTCGCTCGAGTCCGGCAATACAACGCAACAATGACGTCTTTCCCGCGCCCGAGGCACCAAACACGCCGCTTATGCCTCGCAGCGGCAGGTCGAAATCGACCTCAAGTGCGAACTCGCCGCGTTGCAACGCATAACGAACGTGAATGACGCTGTCGGCATTCATCGCGTTTGCCACCGTCTGTTGATATGGAACATTGCGAACAACGCGATGAAGGCCACGACAAGTAGCAATGCCGACAGCTGATGTGCAGCCAAATAGTTGAGTGATTCAACCTGATCATAGATTGCGATCGAGATAACACGCGTCTCGCCCGGAATATTGCCACCGACCATTAGCACGACACCGAACTCGCCCAAGGTATGCGCAAAACTCAATACGACGGCACTCAGGTAGCCGCGCACCGAAAGCGGCAACGCAACGGAAAAAAATGCATCCATGCGACTGGCGCCCAGGGTCCAGGCCGCCTCGAGATTGCGCTGCCCAAGCGACTCGAATGCGACGACCAGTGGTTGTACCGCGAATGGAAGGCTGTACAGACAAGAGGCAATGACGAGGCCCAGAAAAGAGAAAGTCAGCGCATTGCCGGTCAGTTCGACCCACCAGCTACCGATGGCGCCGCCCGGACCGAGCAGGATGAGCAAGTAGAAGCCCATCACTGTGGGCGGCAAGACGATCGGCAGTGCAACCGTTGTTTGTACAACAGGCTTCCAGCGTGACGCTGTCCGCGCCAGCCACCACGCGATCGGCGTGGCGACAATCATGAGCACAATCGTTGTAATCGCCGCCAACTGAACGGATAACCACAGCGGGCCAAAGAGCGTATTCGCGTTCATTGCGGCACTGTATAACCTCGATCGCTGATTATCTGTCTGGCGACCGGGCCACGCAGAAAATCGACGAAGCCTGTGGCCGACTCATTTGGCAATGCTCTTTGCAGCAAAATCGCCTGCTGCTCGAGCGGCTCGTGCATCGACGCAGGCACCGGCCATTCGCACGTCGACGCCGGCAAGCGCTCATCAAGCGCCTGTGAACGCGCAATCAACCCGAGGCTTGCGTTACCCGAGGCAACGAAATGCAGGGTCTGCGAGATGTTTTCGCCGAAGACGAGTCGGAGTTTCACGATGGACCACAGGCCCGCGCCCACGAGAAACTGTTTCGCAGCGACGCCATACGGCGCCGTCCACGGATTTGCAATCGCGAGCCGCTTCGTGCCGAGCTTCGTTAACTGCTCCATGCAATCTTTGCCGGCCAACTCGTCGTCACGCGACCAGAGCGTTAGCGCACCAATGGCATAGGTGAAACGCGTTCCTTTGATACCGAGGCCGGATTCTTCGAGTAAGCGAGGACGCTCCTCATCGGCAGCGAGCAAGACATCGAACGGCGCACCGTTGACGATTTGTGCATAGAGCTTGCCAGTCGAAGCCGTCGTGACCCGAACCGAGTGACCGGACGCTTCCTCGAAACGCTCCGCTATCTCATGCGCCGGCCGGGCGAAATTACTCGCCACCGCGACCGTCACTTGCTCGGCATTCGACTCCGTTGCCAGGACGAATACTGCAGACAGTACGACGAATCGAATGGAAAACATGGCCACAAGATAACTGACTTTATGAGGAGGAGCCACGCTGGCGAATGCAGCCGGGACGTTGTTCATCGGAAGTAAAGCGCAGCGTAGCGAGCCATGAAGATGAGCAATGTCGCGGCTGCATTCGTCCGCTGGTGCGCGCTCCTACTGAGCTTTTAACTTACGTCGGTATGCATGCAGTAATGGTTCCGTGTAGCCGTTCGGTTGTTCGCAGCCCTTGAAAACGAGGTCGCATGCCGCTTCGAACGCGATGCTCGCGTCATAGTCGTCACTCATGCGCCTGTAGTCAGGATCGCCGGCATTCTGCTCGTCGACAATCCTGGCCATGCGCCGGAACGTCTCCATGACCTGCTCTTTATTCGTGATTCCGTGTAACAACCAGTTCGCGATGTGCTGACTCGAGATTCGCAAGGTCGCGCGGTCCTCCATCAAGCCAATATCGCTGATGTCCGGGACCTTGGAACAACCGACACCCTGATCGATCCAGCGCACCACGTAACCGAGGATTCCCTGCGCATTGTTGTTGAGCTCGTCCTGAATAGTCTTCTCGTCGAGTGACACAGGGTCGCCGAGCGGTGGCGTCAGGATGTCCTCGAGGCTTGCAAGTTGCCGCGAAGCAAGGGCTTCCTGAACCTGCTGCACATCGACAGCGTGATAGTGCATCGCATGCAACGTTGCGGCTGTTGGCGATGGCACCCAGGCACAGTTGGCGCCCGCTTCAGGGTGCGCCTGCTTCGTGTCCATCATCTGCTTCATTTCGTCCGGCTTCGGCCACATGCCCTTACCGATCTGCGCCCTGCCCGGCAAACCGCAACGAATACCAACATCGACATTCCAGTCTTCGTAGGCGTTAATCCACGGCTGCGCCTTGATCGTTTCTTTCGGTAATACCGGACCCGCCTGCATACTCGTGTGAATTTCATCGCCGGTGCGATCGAGGAAGCCGGTGTTAATGAACACGAGCCGGTCTTTCACGGCACGAATACATTCCTGAAGATTGACCGTCGTGCGGCGCTCCTCATCCATGACGCCGACCTTGAGCGTGTTGCTCCCGAGCCCCAGGAGTTCCTCGACCCTGCCAAACAGCGTGTTTGTGAATGCGGCCTCATCCGGTCCGTGCATCTTCGGCTTGACGATGTAAACGTTATCGCTCTGACTGTTTGCCAATCGTTCGGTCTGCCGTGAATTAGCCATAACGCAAGCGGATGTGACAACGGCGTCGAGCATGCCTTCAAATATTTCATTGCCGTCTTTGTCAAGTATGGCGTCCGTCGTCATCAGGTGCCCAACATTGCGGACGAGCATGAGGCTTAGACCGGACAAGACAAGCTCACCACCGTCAGCCGCAGTGAATTTCCGGTCGGCGTTGAGTTGCCGCGTCATCTCACGGCCGCCTTTGTCGAAGCTCGCCTCGAGTGTGCCCTGCATCAGGCCTAGCCAGTTGCGGTAGACACCGACCTTGTCTTCGGCATCCACGGCAGCGACCGAGTCTTCGCAGTCCTGAATTGTCGTGATAGCCGATTCGAGTACAACATCACTGACATTGCCCGGTGCGTTTTTGCCAACAGCGTGCTCCGGGTCCGTCTGGACCTCGACGTGCAATTCATTATTGCGAAACAAGTAAGAGCGCCGAGCACCTTGCGCGGCGTAGCCGACGAACTTCCCGGGCTCGCGGAACCCGCTGCTACTGCCATCGATCATCGTCGCAATGCACGCAGCACTGGCCGAAGACTTATCAATAGAGTACGCGCTTACATCACCGTGGCTACCGGACTCCAACGGCACTGTGCGATCCAGGAAATCACTTGCATAGCGGATAACCGCGGCGCCGCGCGTCGGGTTATACGACGAACCGCGCTCCTGGCCGCCGTCCTCCGAAATCACGTCAGTACCGTACAACGCATCGTAGAGGCTGCCCCACCGCGCATTGGCTGCGTTTAACGCAAAACGTGCATTGCCGACCGGGACCACAAGTTGCGGGCCGGCGATGGTTGCTATTTCGGGGTCGACTCCTGCGGTCGTGATTTGAAATGGCTCGCCAGAATCCTGCAGGTAGCCGATGTCCTTAAGGAACGCGGCGTACTCGGCATGGTTCCATGGCGAACCGCCCTGCGACTTGTGCCAATCGTCAATCTTCTCCTGCATATCGTCGCGAATTTGAAGCAGTTCGCGATTGCGCGGCGTCAGATCGACGATGAGCGCCTCAAGGCCGCGCCAAAACTCGCTTGAATTGAAGCCGATTGCCGGCAGCAGCTCGTCTTCGACAAAGCGAAAAAAGGTGACATCGATGCTCAGTTCGCCGATCACGCGGCGGTTGCCTGCGTCCTTGTCGTCACCCTGCATCGCTAATCTCCCGCTGCTTCGAGCGCAAAGCTCGTGACCCTATCAGTTACCTGTTGCCCGTCAAGCATGCCACCAACAATCAACCAGCCGTCCTGAAAAGACACGACGCCTCGATGGTCCATCGTGGCAGGGCCGTCGACACCAATTTCTTGCCAGGAGTTTGTCTCGAGGCTGAACAAGAGTGCATCGGCAGCAGGCGACGACGCCTTGCCGTCGTAGCCGATGCCGTCGTAGTTGTAGGGGTTTTCGCTGCCGCCGATAAACATCACACCATTTTGGTCGGTGATCCCTGCCGCCGCCATTCGGTATCGCGGCTTACCCGGATGCTGCCCGATCTTACGCCAGTCTATGCGCCGGCTTTCCTCTTTGTCGATCATGCCTTTGTAGCATTCACCATTCGCGACGAAAATACGCCGGCGGTCAACGTACGGCTCAATGGCGACGCCGTCACAGTACACTATCGTGTTGCCAACGATGCCACCGGCATGTCCGAACACGGCGCGACCGGGAGTCGGTGTTGCCTGCGCCCAGGTGTCGTTTGCGACGTCGTAGCGTTGCACGAGATTAACGTTGCCGAAGTCGTGCCAGCCACTGATCAGGTAGATGTAGCGATCTTCGTAACTGACCGCCATCGCATCATCGACAGGAATCGGCATCGATCGTCGCTCCTCGAATTTTCCGCTCAACGGATCAAACGCATGTACCCAGCGCGTCGATACCTCGGAACCATCCTCCGCAACTGTGTAGCCGCCGAAAACGTAGGCTCTCTCGCCGGCCGCGACCGCTGTTGCCGCAAGCCGACCCACGCCTCCGGGTACGGGCGAGGCCTCGCGCCATTGCATGTCGGCACTATCGAGGACAAAGGTCTTTGCATGCGTATCCGCATGACTTTTGCCCACGCCAAGCCCTGCAAAGCTGATAACAAATTCCCTGTCTTGAGCTTTGACGGAAACCACCGCGTTGTTGGTCACTGCTTCAGGCAGCGGCGGAGTCGACTCCGTGCGAGTCATCTGCGAGTTCGTCATATCCGGCGCGAGAGTGGCGGCCAGAATGAACAAGAGTGTCAGTGCAAGATTCCTCACGCCGAGTGACATCCTGATGTTTTGCCTTTGTCGATCATATCCGACATTGCCAACGCCATGACAGCATTGTGGTGATGTGATCATTAGAGCGATACTGAAGCACTCAAACCCGTAGATGACCACAGGAACCAGACCATGAATCTCGGAGTGACCGATCGTCTCCGCCCGCTGCTCGACGCTGTAAAGACCTTTATCGATGAGCGGGTCATTCCCGTCGATGAGGAGTTTCTCGCTGAAGTCGCCCAAGGCGATCGCTGGACGCTGACCGATCGACAAAAAGAAATTCTTGACGATCTCAAGTCCGCGGCGCGTGAACAAAAACTATGGAATTTCTGGCTTACCGACAGCGAGCAGGGCTACGGGCTGAGTACGGTCGAATACGCGTACCTCGCAGAAGAGACCGGCCGCTCACATCTCGCCGCCGAGGCATTCAACTGTAGTGCCCCGGACACCGGCAACATGGAAGTCATTGAGCGTTATGGCACCGACGAGCAGAAAAAGCAGTGGCTCCAGCCGCTGCTCGATGGCGAGATACGGTCAGCCTATGCCATGAGCGAACCCGATGTCGCATCGTCGGACGCCACGAATATTTCGACATCAGCCATACTCGAGGACGGCGAGTGGGTCATCAACGGCGAAAAAACCTATATCTCGGGTGCCGGCGACGAACGCTGCAAGATCATGATTTGCATGGTCAAATCCAACCCGGAAAACGGCCGCCACCAGCAACATTCACAAATCCTGATTCCGATGGACACGCCGGGGGTCGAAGTAGTCCGGCCTATGAATGTATTCGCCAACGACGATGCGCCACACGGCCACATGCATATTCGCCTGAACGACGTTCGAGTACCCGAGGCGAACATCATTCTCGGCCCGGGGCGCGGTTTCGAGATTGCCCAGGGCAGGCTCGGGCCCGGCCGCATACACCACTGCATGCGCGTCATAGGCATGGCAGAGCACGCATTGAAGCTCATGTGCAGCCGCTCGGTTTCGCGCACGGCTTTCGGCAGGCCGCTGGCCAAGCTCGGCGGTAACTATGACAGGATCGCCAACGCGCGAATAAACATCGACATGGCACGGCTACTGACATTGCAGACCGCACACATCATAGACACGCAAGGCGTGCAGGAAGCCCAGGTCTGGATTTCGAAGATCAAGGCTACGGTGCCAAACATCGCGCTCGGCGTGATTGATGACGCCATTCAGATGCATGGCGCTGCCGGCATTTCGCAGGATTTCCCTTTGGCGGAAATGTATACAAATGCGCGCACCTTGCGCTTTGCGGATGGCCCCGACGAGGTACATCGCATGGTTGTCGCACGCAACGAGTTACGTCCGTACATCAGGGCCGCACAGTAGTGGCGGCCTGCATAATTAACCGTAAGTCCGGAGAGGCAAAGAAATGAGTATCAGACTTGATGGCCAGGTGGCCATAGTTACGGGTGCCGGCCAGGGACTTGGCCGTTGCCACGCCCTCGCATTGGCCGAACGCGGCGCCAAAGTCGTCGTCAATGATCTCGGTGATGACCGCGGACGCTCCAGCAATGCTGATGCTGTAGTAGCGGAGATCAAGGCGGCCGGCGGCGACGCAATGGCTCACGGTGCCAACGTCGCTAACACCGAACAGGTCAACGACATGGTCAGCAAAACGATGGATGCCTGGGGCCGTGTGGATATCCTGATCAACAATGCGGGCATCCTGCGCGACAAAACCTTTCTCAAGATGCCGATCGAGGACTTCCGGCTCGTTATTGAAGTGCACCTGATGGGCACCGTGAACTGCACCAAGGCCGTATGGGGAATAATGCGCGAACAGAATTACGGACGCATCGTCTTCACTACGTCGAGTTCCGGGCTGTATGGAAACTTCGGCCAGTCCAATTACGGCGCTGCAAAGATGGCGATGGTCGGCCTGATGAACACACTGCATTTAGAAGGCGCGAAAAACAACATTCACGTCAATTGCCTGGCACCGAGTGCCGGCACCGCAATGACCAAAGGCCTGTTCCCGGAACCGGTCTACAAGCTCCTGTCGCCGGAATCCGTTAGTCCAGGCGTCGTGTTCCTCGCAAGCGAGGGCGCACCAAGCCGTAAGGTCCTCGGCGCGGGCGGCGGTAGTTTTGCCGTGTTCAAGGGGTTTGAAACGGATGGCATCAATCTGCTGCCTGATAACCTCTCGCCCGAAGGCGTTGCTGGCGCCTGGGCGGCACTCGACGATGAAGCGGGCATGAAAGAACTGCAAAGCGGATTTGAGCACTCCACGAAATTCGCGGTCAAGGCTGCCGACAGTCTTGGCATCGACTTGTCCGAGTAGATCGGGAATGCGTGAGGTGGTGTGATGCGTGCACTCGTCTGCAACGAATACGGCCCGCCCGAGTCGCTTGCCATCGAGGAACACGACGACCCCATTCCTGGTGAAGGCCAAATTGTCATTGATGTCGCGGCAGCCGGCATTAACTTTCCAGACGTTCTGTCTGTTGCGGGCACGTACCAGGTGAAAACTCCTCCGCCATTCGTGCCAGGCAACGAGGCCGCCGGTATCGTATCGGCGATCGGTGAAGGCGTGAGCCGTTTCAGTGTCGGCGACGAGGCCATCATTGCGACGCGCGGCGGCGCATTTGCCGAAAAGTGTGTCGCGGACGAGCAAACCACGATTCTGCTGCCAGAAGGACTCGACTTCGAACAGGGTGCCGGATTCTCGGTGACCTACGGCACGAGCTACCATGCGCTCAAGCAAAGCGCGCATCTGCAGCCCGGCGAAACCGTACTCGTACTCGGCGCGGCCGGCGGCGTGGGTATTACTGCCGTCGAAATCGCCAAGGCAATGGGCGCACGCGTAATCGCTGCGGCGAGCTCGGACGAGAAACTCGAATTCGCAGCTTCTGCCGGGGCGGACGAGACCATCAACTATGCTGCGGTGCCGCTCAAGGAAACGGTCAAGGAACTAACGGATGGTAACGGCGCTGACGTCGTGTATGACCCGGTCGGCGGCGAGTTGGCAGACCAGGCATTTCGCGCCACGGCCTGGCACGGCCGCTACCTCGTTATCGGTTTTGCCTGTGGCGACATCCCGAAATTCGCAGCCAACATCGCGTTACTCAAGGAAGCCAGCATCATCGGCGTCTGGTGGGGAACCTGGGCGGCGAAGAATCCGCACTTGCAGATGCAGAATCTGAAGGAACTGGCGAGGCTTATCGCAGCGGGCGAACTGACACCGCGCGTCACCGAGTCATACAAACTCGATGACTACGTAGCCGCGTTCAAGGCGATTACCGAGCGGCGCGCGCGCGGCAAAGTCATCTTGCGCATGACCTGAGCCAGTGCTTTGCAAGACCCGGGCGGCGTCGGTACCCGGACTACGTGCGCTATGTCTCCCTATTCTTCCGCCAGCCGGCGGCGAAATTTCCGCATGCCGCCGATCCAGCGATCGTAGTCACCAGCCTTGCGCTGAAAATAGGTCACTACTTCCGGGTGCGGCGTGATCAGGAATTGCCCATTCGCGACGCCTTCGACAATGCAGTCCGCGACTTGCTCCGGTGACATGATGCCGTCGACATCGGCTCCGCCGAAGACATTTTCTTCGGCGCCTGGACCAACCGCAAGGTCGAGCATACGGGTCGCAACTGCCTGCGGACAAACCAGCGAAACCTTGATGCCTTCATCACCGTGTCTGATCGCGAGTGCTTCAGCAAACCCGACCGCAGCATGCTTGGTGACCGAATAAGCGGCATCACCGATAGACGACAAGATCCCGGCCGCCGATGCCGTGCTGACGAGATAGCCTCCACCACGCTCGATCATTCGCGGTACCAGTGCGCGTGCCGCATAGACATGTGCCATTACGTTGACACGCCAGGAGATATCCCAGCGGTCATCGACCGGAGCAAGAACGCCGTCTGCCGACGCCGAACCTGACTTGCCGTCACCGAAAACGACACCGGCGTTCGAGAAAAAAATATCGATGGGGCCGACAGTGTTCTCAACGTTGTCGATCATTGCCGTTACGCTTTGTTCATTACCGACATCGGTCTTGACGGCAACGCCGTCAATCTCGGCAGCAACGGCTTGTGCGGCCTCTTCGTCGAGATCGGCTACAACAACTTTGATGTTGTTACGCGCCAGTCGCTCACACAGCGCTTTGCCGATTCCGTGACCACCCCCTGTGACAACCGCGATATTGACGTCGGCGATCATCTGCGGGCTCTAGTCGGGATCCGCCAGCTGCACGATCTGTTTGCCCGTGTTCTTACCTTTCAACATGTCGATGAAAGCCTGCGGCGCGTTTTCGATTCCCTCGGCGATGGTTTCACGATAATTGAGCTTGCCTTCTTTTAGCCAGCCGATGGCCTTTTTAACGTATTCGTCGCACCATTTCGGATGATCGCTCACGATGAATCCGCGGATCGTGAGACGCCTGCCGATTATGAGCATCATGCCGCGTGGTCCGGGTTGCGGGTCTTCCATGTTGTAATCGGAAATCATGCCGCAGAGCGCGACGCGGCCATAGTCGCGCATGTTCCAAAGCGCGGCCTCGAAGATATCGCCACCCACGTTCTCGAAGAGCACGTCGACGCCCTTGGGACAGGCTTCCTGCACGCTTTCAGTCAGCGACTTGCTTGTCTTGTAATTGAACCCCGCGTTGTAGCCGAATTCGGACTTCAACAACGCCACCTTTTCATCGGAGCCTGCGCTGCCGGCAACCCGGCAACCGTGTATTTTCGCAAGTTGTCCAACAACGCTGCCGACGGCGCCAGACGCTGCCGTTACGAGTACGTTGTCGCCCTTTTTCGCCTCTGCGATTTTCATCAGGCCGACGTAGGCGGTCATACCCGGCATCCCGAGAATGCCCAGATAGTAGGAAAGTGGCGCCGGACCGGACCTGACCTGGCGAACCAGGCGGCCATCGCTGAGCGAGTAGTTCTCCCAGCCGAGCATTCCCGTGATCAGGTCGCCTTCCGCCAGGCCTTTGAACTTGCTTTCCACAACCTGTCCGACGACACCGGCCTGTAATACCTCACCAACCTGGAAAGGCGGAATATAGGACTTGACGTCATTCATTCGTCCCCGCATGTACGGGTCAACAGACATGAAAATATTGCGTACGAGCACCTCGCCGTCGGCCGGCCTGGCAATCGCTTCTTCCGTAACGCTGAAGTTGTCTTGCGCAACCCAACCTGACGGTCGGCTTGCAAGGCGAATTTGCTTGTTAGCTGCTTGGGTCACTTCTGCTTACTCCATACTTCGTTGCTGATAGGCAGCTTCCACGATTGCACGCGTCGCCGCGCACGTAACATACTGTAGGCTGAGGAGGTGGTCCAATGGTTCGTCGTAGTGTATCGCTTGTGCTTGCCCTTGTGCTGGTTGCCTGTGGACAAACCGGCAAGGACGACACACTGCCAATGGAGCCAGCTGCGGCGCCGACAGCATCAGATGAAACCACCTGGCTGTCCGGAAAACAGGCCTATGAAGAGGTATGTGCCGGCTGCCACGACGAAGGACTCGATGGTGCGCCAAAGACCGGCGATCAGGCGGACTGGGACAATCGATCGTGGCTGTGGGAGGCCGTGCTCTTTGAACACGCAAAAAGCGGCCACGGCGACATGCCCGCGAAAGGCGGCGACGCCGCTCTGGACGAGGCAAACGTCACCAGGGCTGCCGAATACATGTTGACGTTGACCTACCCGGAGACTCACCGGGACTGAATCGCCGAACACTCCAAAGATGAGACATCTGTCACGCTATCAAGGCTCAGCCAGTTGCTAGTCTTGAACATAAGCTGGCAGCGCTGCATATAAGCCGGTAGACGGGAACGCCTGGACCCTGGGCAACAGGGTCAGCGACTTCTTGGAGTCCGATATGACTTGTCTGTCCAGACTACCGCTGCTACTGCTGCCACTTGTGATAGGTGCCTGCAGCGTAAACGCTCCGTCCCCCGCGCCGGCTGAATTCGTGACCCAAGTGGCGACGACCAACGTCTCTCACGGATCAGCGCACGAGGCCATGCTGCTCGTGAGCCTGGATGACGGGACTGTTATCAAGCAGACCATCAGCGTCGATGCCGATGTCTGTTTCAAGCAGAATTCCAGCAGTTCGACGACGTGTCTGACGCAAGGCAAGGCGATCATCGATGCCGCGACAAACACGGTGATTGGCTTCGAAATGATCGAAGATCACATCGACCTTGTTGCAAAGACAGACTGACTCAACCCCTCGCCGAAATCATACGGTCGCAAGCGCCGTGGCGGTCTGCGCCTGGCAGCGGCCGCAAATGTCAACAATTGTTACATTGAGATAAGCGTCGCATCTTCGACTCTATACTCCGGGCCCGTTTAGAAAGAAACATCCTGGAGTTCTAGAGTATGAATAATCAAACAACGAAAATGCTGGCAGTTCTTGCCGGCGCAGCAATTGCCAGCGGCTGTTCGACGATGGCTGCCGACAGTTCAAGCGAACTCGCGGGTAGCGATTCGGTATCAAAGGTCGAATTTGAAGCGGCGCAAAGTCGTGTCAACCAATTGGAGTCTGAGTTGGCTGTTCGCGATCGCGAACTGGCTGACGCCGAAGCGGCTCGTTTCAGCAGCCGCACGTCTGCCGATACGTCGATGGGTGATGCCAGCCTGTTCCCGCCAAATCCGAAAGCGGGTGAATGCTACGCACGCGTTCTGATTCCCGCGAAATACCGATCAATATCGGAACAAGTCCTGACGCGTGACGCTGCGGAGCGTATCGAGATCGTCCCGGCGCGCTACGAGACGGTTGAGGAAACCGTACTCGTAAGGGAAGCAGCCACGAAACTGGAAGTTATTCCGGCTGTCTACGGCGAAGTGCAGGATCAGGTCCTTGTGCGGCCCGCATCCACGAAGATCGCCCAAGTGCCGGCAGAGTACGAGACTGTGACGGAGCAGGTCATCGACAAACCTGCGCATACGGCATGGAAGAAAGGCCCGGCAGCTACGCAAGCATCGAATGTACTGTCGCAGACGACGACTGACACTGGCGAGATCATGTGCCTCATAGAAGTGCCCGCGACGTACAAGAAGATACAGAAGCGCGTTCTGGTGAGCCCGGCTCGTAGCGAGGAAATCGCAATCCCCGCCGAGTACAAGACGGTAACGAAGACGGTTGTCAAAACGCCGGCAAGTACTCGTGAAATCACGATCCCCGCTCAATACGACACAGTAACGGTCACCAAGCTCGTTACCCCGGCCAAAGAGAACCGCATCGCGATTCCAGCCGCTTATGAGACAGTGAGCCGTAACGACAAGGTCAGCGACGAGCGCATGGAATGGCGCCGCGTAATGTGCGAGACCAACATGACACAATCCAATGTCATGGCCTTGCAGAGCGCGTTGGCTGATAAGGGTTATTACAAAGCAGGCGTCGACGGCATCATTGGTGCGCAGACGTTAAGCGCCGCCAGGGCCTTTGCGATTGACAACAATCTGCCAGCCGGCAGCAACTACGTACCCATCGAGGTTGTCAAAAAATTGAACCTCGATCTCTGAACGTCATCGCAGAGTATGGAAAGGCGGCCACGCTCACTGTAGTGCGGTCGCCTTTTCTTTTTTGCGAATTGTCATGTGGGCTGCTATAGCCTGTCCCTCAATGAGAAGAACAACATTCCGAGCACCATCCCCGGGTAGCGCAAGAGCGTCCCTCCCGGGAACGTATGGATCGGCAAACTCGCCATAACATCGAAGCGACCGGCTGTGCCGGCGATTGCCTCGGCAATGATTTTACCCGCGAAGTTCGATATTGCGACCCCGTGCCCCGAGTACCCTTGAGCAAAGAAGAGGTTTGGTTGCAGCCGGCCAAGGTGCGGCAGCCTGTTTACCGTTACCGACAAAGTCCCGCCCCACGCGTAGTCGATGCCGGCGTCGCTGAGCTGCGGGAAAAGCTCGAGCATATACGGGCGCACGAACGCCTCGATATCGGACGGAAAGCCTGGACGGTAATTCTCACCGCCACCAAATAACAGCCGATAATCTTCTGATGTGCGGAAGTAGTTGACGACGAAGCGCGTGTCATGAACGCAAATACGATCTGCGATCAGCTGTCGCGCGCATTCTTCACCAAGAGGCTCCGTTGCGATCATAAAATTATTGATCGGCATGATCTTGCCGGCGACGCGCGGCTCGAGTTTGCCGAGATAGCCGTTGCAACCGAGGACGATGAACGACGCTTCGACCTGCCCTTCTTGTGTTGTGACCGTCGCAGGGTCGCTGCGTGTGTAGCGGGTCACCCGGGAACTTTCAAATATGCGCACGCCGGCATCGCGCGCGGCCCGTGCAAGACCGAGTGCATAGTTGAGCGGATGAATCGACATCGCCTGCTTGTCGTACAGACCCTCAAGAAAATCATCGGTAGCAACGAGACTGCGTGTTTCTTCGCGACTCAGGGCCCTCGCATGAGGATAGTCATACCGTTCCGCGAGGGCTGCAGCATATTCTTCCGCAAATCCGACGTAGCTTTTTTTGTGCACGCCTTCGATCTGCCCGTACTGCAAGTCGCAGGCGATATCATGCTTCGCAACGCGATCACGGATTTCCGTCTTCGCCGCCTCTGCAAAATCCCAGAACTGTCGCGATTTCCCGAAGCCGAACTGCTTCTCCATCTCGAGCGCATCTTTGCGTTGACCGCTGCCGATCAGTCCCCCATTGCGGCCTGACGCGCCGAAGCCGATACGTTCGGCTTCGAGCAGTACGACGTCCATGCCCTGCTCCGCGAGATTCAAGGCCGCCGACAACCCTGTGAAGCCTCCGCCGATGACGCAGACATCGGCACGCTGTGCGCCCTGGAGCGCAGGGTGATCATGCATGCCAACGGCCGTTGCCGTGTAGTAGCTCTGTGGATATCCGTGCAAATTCATTGCCGATGTACACCTGCTATAGTCGGGTTGTTCGCTGCCATAATAACGGAGACACCTCCGATGAACGATAAGCAGACGACGCGGCGCAGATTTCTCGTTGCCGCATTGACGTTTTCCGGTGTAGCCTCGGGTTCGTTGGGTATTTCATTCCTTAGGTCCAGCGCCGCCTGGGCTGCAGCAACAGATGACGCCGATAACCTCGCTGTCATGGGGCGTCTGGCGCAGCTGTTGTTTCCACACGATGGACTCGCGGACAGTGTCTACGGTGAAGTTATTGGCGAAGTACTGGCGACGACCGCCGCCGATCCGGCGACGGATGGTCTTCTTGCTGTTGCTGAGGAGGCGTTAGACGCAGCGCAAGACCAGGCTTGGATCGATCTCCCCGAGTCTGAGCAATTGGAGGCGATGATCGCCTTGCAGAATGAAGCGTTTTTCGCAGGCATCCGTGAAACGGTCCGTTTTCACCTCTACTACCATCCGGGCCTGTGGCAGCACATCGGTTATCCCGGTTCATCGAAGGAACACGGTGGCTACAAATTCCGCGGCTTTGATGACATCGACTGGCTGCCGGAGACAGAGTAATGTCGAAACAATACGAACTGGACGACTCGTCTGTTGTTGTCGTGATCGGATCTGGCGCCGGCGGCGGAACGCTAGCCAACGAGTTGGCGCAGAAAGGCATCGACGTTATCTGCCTGGAGGCAGGCTCAAGACTGACGCTTGCCGATGTGGTCAACGACCCACCTACCATGGATGCCAAAATGGGCTGGCACGATAAGCGTATTGGCAACATGGTCTGGGTGTGCAAAACGGTGGGTGGAACCACAATGCGCTGGTCAGGGGTTACACCGCGTATCCAGGAACACGAATTCAGGGCGCTCTCCACTTATGGGCAACTCGACGACAGCACCGCACTGATTGATTGGCCGTTAACACTCGACGAACTGCTGCCCTACTACGAAAAGGCCGAGGACAAAATGGGCGTCTCCGGCACGGGCAATATCCCGCCATCGGCAGAGACCAACAATTACAAGGTCATGGCAGCCGGAGCAAAACGCGTCGGCTACAAAAAGGTTTCGAGCGCCCGCATGGCGATCAACCCGGTAGCGCGAGCCGGTCGTCCTGGCTGCCAGCAGATCGGTTTCTGTCACACGGGTTGTGCGATTGGCGCGAAATGGTCGACCTTGTATACCGAAATTCCAGCCGCCGAACTGACCGGACATTTCGAGTTGCGCGCGAACACGATGGCCGTTCGAATCAATCACAACAAGAAAGGCAAAGCCACCGGTGTTGTCTATGCGGATGCTGACGGCACACTGCACGAACAGAAAGCACGCGCGGTGGCGGTGGCCGGCAACGTCGTCGAAACATCGCGCATACTCCTCAACTCGAGTTCCTCGAGATTTCCGGGTGGCCTCGCAAACTCGAGCGATCAGGTCGGCCGCAATTACATGCGCCATATGTTTTCTGCGGCGCTTGCTGTCATGCCAAAACCGGTCAACTTCCACCGTGGCGCCCGTCAGACCGGCGTTATTTATGATGAGCAATATCACAAACCGGAACGCGGTTTCGCCGGCGGCTATGATATTGAGGCGATCTCGGCGGATCCCTGGAATACGTCGGCATGGGTCGGTGGCTGGGGACCCGACAACAGTGTATTTCCGCAAAACTACACGCATGTCGCGGGCGTATTCTCTACGGGTGAAGATCCGCCTCAGGCGTCGAACCGTATTACGCTGCATCCAACGGAACGTGATACACACGGTCTGCCAGTCCCCGTCATCGAATACCGTGATCACGCCAACTCGATTGCGATGCGCAATCACTCAGTGGAGATGAGCCGGCGTATTTTCGAATCTCTTGGTGCGACCGATTTCTGGGGCGGCGATGCTCCGGTCGGTTGCCACAACATGGGCGTTGCGCGCATGAGCGCGAACCCTGACGATGGCGTCACCAATCGCTGGGGCCAGACGCATGATATCGACAATCTGTTCATCAGCGATGGCAGCACATTCAGCACCAGCGGCGCGGCGAATCCGACGTTGACGATTGTCGCGCTCGCCATCCGTCAGGCCGACCATATCGCCGAGCGGATGACGCAGAAGACTCTGTAAATAGCTAGACCGACGACTGCGGCTGTATCGGCGTGCCGTCGAAAAAACGGCTCAGGCGGAATGGTGTCAGATCGATCCCCGTGTCCTTGCCCGTCAATAACCCGGCAATCGCCTTGCCGGCACCCGGCCCGATACCGAAACCGTGGCCACTGAATCCCGTCGCGATATGAAAGCCCGGGATGTTCTGCGCTTCTTCAATAATCGGCACGACATCGGGCGACGTCTCGACCATGCCGGCCCAGGCCTCGACGATTTCGGTTCCGGCCAGACTTGGGAATACCGTGTCCATGTTCTTGCGAATACCTTTTACTGTGCGCGGATTTGGATCCGGATTGAGGACTCTCGTTTGCTCGAATGGAGAGGTATCGTCGAGCGCCCAGGTCTTGGGAGCCCGCCACTCGTCGATAAAATCGCGGCCGATCGATAGCCGCAAACCCTTGTGCTCCTGCATCAGCGCGGGCAAGAACTTGAATGCATAACGAATCGTTGTTGGTGTGATCGGATGATCGAGTATCGTCCCGTGCGCCACCGTGTAACCGCCGTCCTGGCGACGCCGGATACCGAGACGCTCGTCGAACAAATTGCCATCCAGTACATCTGCACCCGGCGCGGTCCGTACGACCGTGCCGCGGACTTTGAGTTGCGGCACCGAGATGCCCAGCGAACGGCAGAACATCGAGGACCATGCGCCGGCAGCGCAGAGTACTGCCGAGGTCCGAATCGTTCCGTGTTCGGTGACGACGGCGGAGACGTGGCCACCTTCTGTCTCTATGCCGCGAACCGCACAGGCCGTGAGAACCGTGGCCCCTTTTCGGTCGGCCGCCCGAGCGATGGCGGGTGCCGCCTTGTGCGGCTCGGCACGTCCGTCGGTCGACGTATACATTCCACCGCGCCAGGTGACCGCATTTCCTCGCACATGCTGCGCCAGCTCGCCGGCCGAGATGATTCGCGTATCGATCCCGTATTCGTCTGCCGTCTTCAACCATGCAGAGAAACTCTCCAGCTGTGCGTCGCTGCTTGCCACGAACAGACAGCCGGTCTGTGTATAGCCGACGTCCTCACAAATCTCCTCGGCCAGGCCGCGCCAGATATTCAGGCTCTCGACGATCATCGGCATCTCGCGCGTGTCGCGGGCCTGTACCCTCACCCAACCCCAGTTGCGCCCCGACTGCTCTCCCGCAATGTGGCCCTTCTCGCACAGGACGACGTCGACGCCTTGCTTCGCGAGGAACCAGGCCGTGCAAACGCCAACGATGCCGCCGCCGATGATGACAACCCCGGCAGATGCAGGGATCGAGTCGGGTTTCTCGAACGGCCGTGCCCACGTAGCGGCTACAACGTCATTTGGCATGGCTTCGATCATTCAGCTATTCCGAAATGCAGCGATCATGGGTTTTGGCGCTGCCACTCCGCGTAGCGAATGACGGCCTCGCCGATCAGCAGCACGATGATGGCGCCGCTTAATACCGGCCACTGCATGCCCGCCTCCGGCGTGTAGACGAAGAAGAAAATCGCGATGGCCAGAATCAGGGCACAAACGATGCTGATCGCATTTGCGACTATCGGTCCACCAGCCACTCGAAACGGGCGATGGCGATCCGGATCCTTGCGCCGCATAACGCCAAACGCCAGCACCATTCCAATATAAGGAAGAAGAAAAATGACGGCGCTGAACGCGAACAGCGACCAGAACAGGTCAGCATTTGTCGTGGCCACGATGCCATAGACCACCAGCATGACGGTACTGACAACGCCCATCAGGACTGCCGCACCGGCCGGCGTCTCGTGCACCGCGTGCTCTTTGCCAAACACGGCTGGCAGCTCGCCTTCGAGGGCAGCTTCTGCCGCGGCTCGATTGCAACCAAGCGCCCAGGTCACGCCGTTGGAGAAAAACGTGTACAAAGCGCCCACCCCGAGTGTCATCGCAATTACCGCTCCGGTCTCCGTATCGCCGAAGAACAGGTACATGGAATCTACGAGCCCTTCGACGACATCGATCTCGTCTGCGGGAAATGCTGTCAGAAGGGCAATCGTCGCCAGCGTGTACATAACGATGATGATTAAGCCAGAAACGAATATCGCACGCGGCACATCGCGTTGTGGATTCTTCATCTCATCACTGCCGGCACTGACAAGCTCGAAACCCAACATGCCGTAGATGATGACCGATATGTACTTCAGGCCCTCACCCCACTCGGGTGTCAGGTTCTCGACACTGAAGCTGTTGGCCACGCCATGGACCTGGGAGTATTGAAAAGCGCCGCCGATGATCGCTGCAAAAACGACGGTCTTAATGATGGCGCCGAGGTTCGGCACCAGCTTGCCGATGTTCAGCGAAATCACGTTGATGACGACGCTGATCCAGGAGAGTGCCACGGCGACGGCGATGTGCATGCCGAACGCCATGTCGGGCATGAACAATTGCGAAAAAACGCCCGCGAACAGCACGTAGATTGCCGGCAGCCATACCGCGGTATTGACCCAGTACGCCCAGGTGACACGGGACGCCCAGCGACCGCCGAATGCGTCACGAACCCAGGCATAGATGCCACCCTGCTCGGGATACGCCGTTCCCATCTCGGAGCAAATCAGTGCGTACGGAACGAAAAACACAAGACCCAGAAACAGCCACCAGAAAACGCTCTGGACGCCTATCGAGGCACCGGCCGCCAGCGTGTCGAGCAGCAAAATCGCAGAGACGCTGAATAACACCATGTCTCTCGTGCCGAGTACTTTTTTGTGTTGATGAGTCTCGTTCATGGCCTTAACCCTGAAGTCGTGACTGGAGTTCCAAGCACTGAGGTCAGAGGCTATCATGCTGCTTCAATGGTCATGAAATCAGCAGCGGCGCCAGTCGAGCAGCTTCAAGCGCTTTTGCAGCGAGGCTTCAGGTCGCTGTCTCAGGGACGTATTCAGGAAGCAGGCGAATGCTGCAGACAGGTTCTGCAACTGAAACCGGACCTCGTGGAGGGCCACTTCCTCGTCGGTCTCGTTGCGCTGGAAGCGAAAGACCGCAAGACGGCATTCAGCGCGTTCGGTTCGGTCACCAAGTTGCAGAAAGACCATGCGGCTGCCTGGGCACAGCTCGCGAAGCTGTTTATGAGCGAGGGTCAGGTCAACCGGGCCGATGCCGCGCTCGCCGAAGCGGCAAAGAGCAACTCCGAAGATCCGCTGGTTCACGATCTGCTTGGCTCCGTTTACTCGATGATGGGCGAACACGGGATCGCCAGAAGCTGGTTCGAAAAGGCGGTCGCGGGCCGGCCCGATCATCCGCCCTACCTGCACAACCTGGCGAACAACCTGATCTATCACGGCGAGACGCAAACGGCGGAAGCGATATTTCGCAAGGCCATCGAGCTACAGCCGAACAGCCCACAAGCACACTGGTCGTTGGCCGGTGGCCGCAAAGCGGAGAATTACGATCATATCCATCGCATGCAGGCGCTACTGCATGAGGGCAAACACCACCCGCGGATTCAGGCATTTTATTACTACGCGATCGGCAAGGAATTCGAAGACCTGCAGGAATGGGACAAGGCGTTCCACGCCTTCAGCAAAGGCGCCAAAGCAAGGCGGGAAACGGTCGAATACGATGAAGCTTCCGAAATTGCGCTGTTCGAATTCCTCGAGGAGAAGTTCACGTCCGCCTGGCTCGATGACGGTTCCATCGGTCATGACTCGCACGCGCCGATTTTCGTTTTGGGCCAGCCACGATCCGGCACCACGCTGATCGAACGCATCATTAGCAGCCACTCGGATGTGCACTCAGCCGGCGAACTGCAACAGTTCAATCTCGCAATCCGGAGACTGAGCAATCATAAGGACCCACGCCGATTTTCCGTGGAATTTCTGGACACCGCACTGGGCGTGGACAGCAAGCAGCTCGGTGTGACCTACATGGATTCGACCAAGCGAATGCGCGGCACGACGCCGCGCTTCGTCGACAAACTGCCGCAGAACTACCTGCTCCTGCCGCTGATCCTGAAGGCGTTGCCGAATGCAAAGATCGTACACCTGACCCGTGACCCGATGGATGCTTGCTTCGCGAGCTATAAACAGCTGTTCGCCGACGCGTACCTGCACTCCTACGACCTCGAGGAGATGGCGCGCCATCATTGCCGCTACCGGCATTTGATGGACGTATGGCGCGAGCGCTTCGGCGACCGCTTCTTCGACATTTCCTACGAGGAGACGGTGAGCGACCTGGAACCGAACGCGCGGAACCTGCTTGCCCACCTCGAGCTGCCGTGGGAAGACGCCTGCTTGCGCTTCCATGAACAGACGAAAGCGGTCGCGACGGCGAGCGCCGTGCAGGTTCGCGAGCCCGTTCACACGCGCTCGGTCGGCCGCTGGCGCAGGTACGAAAAGCAGCTGCAGCCGATGCTCGCGACGCTTGCCGAGCACGGCCTGGCGCCGGAGCAGCCATAATGCGCTATGTGAGATTAAGGTATAGGGATAGTGCAGGATTTTTGCTATCGTCTGATGTTATTGGACGTTGGTCTTGACGCGCGTTCTCGCGAGAACCTGGGGGGCTCCATGACACGTAATATGGGAAAAAGGCAACACATGCTGCCGCGACGCACAGCTGTATCTGCGGCTGTTTCCACCGCCATCGTAGCCACGGCAATGCACACTCCGGCTTTCGGGCAGCAACTCGAGGAAATCATCGTCACAGCGACCAAGCGCGAGGAGTCCGTGCAGGATGTGCCACTGGCGATCACGGCCCTGTCGGGCGATTTTATCGAGTCGGTGAACCTGAATGACGTCAAGGATTTGATCTCATTTACGCCGGGCGTCACCGGCAACAGTCAGGACAGCTTTATCGATGCCGTCAGTGTGCGCGGTATTCGCACCCAGGACTTTGGCGTTGGCGGTGATCCGTCTGCCGCTATTTTCAAAAACAATCTTTACGAAGGGCGCAATGGTTCAGCCGTAACCAGCCTCTACGACATCGAACGCTCCGAGATCCTGCGCGGCCCGCAGGGTTTCCTGTTCGGCCGTAATTCCATTGGCGGCGCGATCAGCGTGCACACGCGGTCGGCCGACATTGACGGCGGCCAGTCCGGTTATGTCGATCTCGACGTCGGCGAGCGCGGCCATGTTGTCCTCGAAGGCGCCGTCAACCTGCCGGTGTCCGATAACTTCGCGATGCGAATTGCCGGTTACCATTCGCAGGAAGACGGCTTCGTCAAGAACTTCGCTGGTGGCGAAGACTTAATCGAGAACGACAAGCAGGCGCTGCGCTGGTCGACGGCCTTCGAAAACGACAAACTGACGATAAACACGCAAGTCGAATACGAAACGCGTGAACAGTCGGGTTCTGTGTATCGTGCTGTCACCGAAGGCGATTACTGGGACACCCTTCTGGATGTCTTTGGCAGCGCCATCACTCCCGAAGGTTCCGAAGAAGATACTGACTCGGATCAGTCACTTGGCGACAATGACGATGCCGATATTCTGACGATCGGCGCCAGAATCGACTATGACATGGACGCGTTTACGTTCACGTCGATCACCGGCTTCAAGGATCACGAGTTCTTCTACACCGAGGACTATGACGGCACGCCGCTGAATCTCAATAACTACCAGCAGGATCAGGAAGGGGACTATTTCCAACAGGAGTTTCGGATCGTCTCGAATACGGACAGCCCGCTGTCATGGTATGCCGGTGCGTCCTACTACAAGGAGAACATCGACACGCTGTTCACGAACTCCGGCGACGAGGATGCCTTCTGCAACTACTACGGCAACTATTATTACCCGGGTAACGGCATCACCGACTGCGCCTCTTACTACGATTACCTGTACCCGGGGTCCGTATGGGCGGCGAGTCCGGACGGCCTGCTGACGGAGCCCGGCCGCATCAAGGGTGAGTACTCAGGCTTCGCGGCCTACGTCGACCTGGGTTACGCATTTAGCGAGACCTTCGACGTCGGCTTCGGCGTGCGCTATTCGAGCGACGACAAGGACTTCACGATCAACGTGCCAAATCCGGAGAGTAATCTGGGACCCTACTGGGCATACATCTTCAGCACCGACGGCAATATCAAGACGTCCGACGACTGGGACGATACGACCATGCGGCTCGTTGGCCGCTGGCACGTCGGCAACGGCATGGTCTTCGCCAGCTACACAGAAGGCTTCAAGTCGGGCGGCTTCGGCAGTTTCGCTCTGGTCGACTCGGACGGCGAACGGGTGACGGGCGAGGTCGATGCGAGCCAGGCGGACGGGTTCCGTGCCCGGGCGTTCGAGCCGGAGAACGTCGACTCGTTTGAGGTGGGCTACAAGGGCCGCGTATTCGGCGGCACTACCGATTTGAGCATCACCGGCTTCATTTACGACTACGAAGACCTGCAGATCAGCTTCTTCGACACGGAGTCCGGCGCCAATACGGTTGAGAATGTGGGCCAGGTCGATGGCCAGGGCATTGAAGCCTCAATCACGTCGCAACTGAACGAGAACTGGAGCCTTTACCTCGGCGTTAGCTGGCTGGACACCGAGGCTGAGGGCGTGCAGCAGGTTTGCGACGGCGATACCGAAGACGACTGCGAAGGCAGCAGCCTGTTCTGGGCGCCCGACTTCGCCGGCGCCGCCGTCCTGACGGCAGATTTCCAGCTCGAGAGCGGTGCCGAGATCAGCGGGAGTCTCGAGGCCTTCTGGGAAGGTGAACGCGGCGGCGGCTGGGGCGCGTTCCCGGAGACGGAGATCGATTCCTACCTGGAAGCGGCGCTGCGCGTTGACTACCACTCGAACGGCAACTGGTCGGCAGGGCTATACGTCGAGAATCTGACAGATGAGTTCACCTACGACGGCCTGAACAATAACGGCGGCATTTTGCCCTCGCACTTCTTCGGCCACCGCAGGCCGAGAACGGTCGGCGCACGATTCGGCTATCGTTGGGAGTAAGCCTTTCCTGACAGCGCGTCAGGAATCGGTATTGTGCGTCGACGTGCTTAAAGCGCGCAGTTTGCCGGTATCGAGTCGGGCAGGTTCCAGCGGCGCTTGTCCGGATCCAGGAATTGCTCTGCATGCAAGCGGCCACCGCGACGTTTGAACCACCCGGCAAGCACATCGCGGACCAGCGGTGTATTGGAGGGCATGTCGAAACCGCCCTCCGGCATCGCCGGTGTCAGAACATCATCGCCGCCGAGCGCAATGAAGTCGTTCGCAACGACACTGAGCATGTCGCCGTCCTCGATCTCCCGGCCGTCGGGCCGCATCATTCTGACGATCATCTGGTCGCCGTCGCACTCGACGAAAACAAACATTCCTGAAAACCCGGCACGCCGGCCCGCATTGTGCACCTGGCGTGCCACAACCCGGCGCAGATCCAGGCCCTGCAGCTTGAGGATGACGATGCGGTTGTCGAACGGAAACATCCGAAACAGGCTGCCGTATGTCAGGTCACCGTGGGGCAAATCAGCGCGAATTCCGCCAGCTATATTGTGAATTGCGATATCGGCATCGCTCGACTCGAGAACAGCGTCCGTCATGAGATTTCCAAGCGCGGACTCGGGTCTGCCATCACGGGTAATCGGTGTCTCGAGAAAAACGCCCAGCTTCTGCCCGTTGACGCTTTCGACAACATCTTCGACACGTTTCGCTATCGCTACAATGGCTGCGTCCGGCACAATCGGCCGGTTCTCGTAGCGTGCCGGAATGCTCGAATCGTCGTCTGCCTGCGCGCACCTGCCGGTGGACGCGTCAACATGACTGCACAGGGCGTGCGGTGAGAAAACACGGTGGTCGATCTTCTTGCCGCTATGACGATCCAGGCTGAAGTCCACACGGCTAAACGCACGAGTGTTTGAAAAACTCGACGTAATCGGGATGCCGTTGACGACATGAGCCATGCCCTGATGTACATGCCCGGCGATAATGTGGTCAACAAGCCCATGCGGAATGTCCCGCGCCACCTGGAGTATCTCGCCCGACGGGTCGCACGAGGACAGGTCGAGCGGGTCATCGAATCTCTCGCAATAGCCGCCCGCATGGGCCGTCACGATGATGAGCGATGCGCCTGCCTTGCGCAGTACCCGAGCTTCCCTGACGATCGCCTCGACCAGAGGTGCCAGACGTAGCCCGACCGTGTTCGCGGCAATCGTCGTGCGCATCAGGTGGCCGGTCAACACGCCGACAATGCCAACTTTGATACCGGCTACGTTCACCATCGTTGCAGGCTGCACGTTATGCCATGCGACCGGTTGATTTGTGGACACATCGATCAGGTTCGCCGCAAGCAACGGAAACCTGGCCTCGCTTGCGCGCTGTTTCAGCGCCCCCTGCGGGTCATCGTCACTGCCTTGCGGAATCGACATCGGTCCTACGGGCCCGAAGTCGAATTCGTGATTACCGATTGCTGCCGCTGCGTACCCGAGCGCGTTATAGGCCTCGACCACGAACTTGCCTTCCGATAGATTGGATTCGAGCGTGCCCTGCCACATGTCGCCACCGTCGATGAGCAAGACCGCGCCACCGTCGTCGGCGCGCGCCGCCCGGAGCGCCGCGACGTAACCGGAGAAGGTTGTCAGACCACCTCGATCATTCCGTGCGACCAGCTCTCCGTGCACATCATTCGTCGCCATCACGGAAATCACGACCACATCGGACTTCACGGTGTCGGCGACGGGCGCACAAGCGGCGATAGCCAGTGCCAGGCTGGTTAGGGCGGTGAGTCGCAGATAACGATACGCGGCGTCGATAGTCCCGGGAATCACGATAACAATTCTAGTATCGCCCGGGTGGCGTTGCGCTGCGTCGTGGCGGGAACCAGAACGGCTTATCAACCACTGTTGCCTGCGCCATCGCACGTGACCAGTGCATCTCCCGCTGATAAAAAACCTCGACCCAGACCGTGCTGCCGACTGCCCCGTGCGGCGTTCTTACCGTGCCGATCGCGATGTTCTGCTTGCAGACAGGCGACCACGCCGCCGACGTTATGAACCCTATTTCTGACTTGTTGCCCTTTTCTTTAGCGAAGATATAGGAGTGATGCGCGGGCTTGTTGCCTTCGATATCAAGCTTGACGAGACGCCACGCCGAGCCGCGACGCTTTTCCTCGGCAAGCGCGCGTCGACCATTGAAGTTGGGTTTCTTGAAGTCGACGAGCCAGCCCAAACCGAGCTCCAATGGTGAACGTGTACGACCTGCGCGCATGGTGGCGTCGGCCGGCAGAAAGTCCTGGTAAGCAGCGAGATAACCCGCTTCGATGCGCGCCAGCTCGAGTGCGTTGGTGCCCATTGCGCGAATGCCATGCAGCTTACCAGCCTCGAACAGTGCATCCCAAAGCAATTCGGCTTTGCCCGGCTCGATCCAGAGCTCGTAGCCGAGGTCGCCGGTAAACCCGGTTCGGGAAACCATCAGGTCAGCGCCGTCGAAGTCGAAATTCATCAGCCCAAACGGTTTTAGATCCTCGAGGCCATTGAGACCCATCGTGCTCAACACCGTGAACGACGTCGGACCCTGCACGGCCAAGGCCGCGATGTCCTCGGTCTCCAGAACGATTGATACATCAAATCCGATCGCTGCCGTCTGCAGCCACGCAAAATGTCGTTCCTGTGAACACAGACGATATTCACCTTCTTTGAGGTGAAAGATCGTGCCGTCATCAATCACCTGGCCACGATCGTCACACCAGACTGCGTATGCGACACGACCGGTTTTGATCCTGTTCATATCACGCGTAACGAGGCGATTGATATATTCGGGCGCGTCCGGTCCCGTGATGCGGTACTTCGTCATCGGCGTCAGATCGAATACCGCTGTCGCGTTGCGGATTGCGAAGTATTCCGTGTCCTCGCAGTACAAGGCATCGGCGCTCGAGTACCCTTTCCACTCGTGCCACTGATTGACCGTGTCGGCCGCCGAGATCCGTGAATAAAAAGGCGAGCGCAGGCGTCCTTGTGGGACTTCGGCGATGCTCATGCTGCTTTCTCCCGGCTCAGGATGGCTCGTGCCGCATTGCGCCCGGCGGCACCGCTGACACCGCCACCCGGGTGCGCCCCGGCCCCACAGAGATAAAGACCATCGACAGGCATGCGGTACTGAGCGGCGCTACAAACGGGCCGGACAAACAGGAACTGATCGAGTGTCAGTTCGCCGTGATGCCAGTGTCCGCCTGTAATATGAAACTCGCGTTCGATGTCAGCGGGCGTCAATAATTCGCTGGCAGTTATGCGTTGTGCGATGTCCGGAGCGAAACGTTCAATCGCTCTGATTGCGGCTGCCTCAAACTCCTGTCTCGCTGCATCGGTCCAGCCACCCTTGCGATCATACGGCGCGTACTGCACAACCGCCGACATGACATGTTGGCTTGGCGGGGCGAGTTTGGCGTCGCGAAAACTCGGAAACGTAATTTCCAGTACGGGTTCGGGTGAGCTCTCGCCGTATTTGGCGGGATTGAACGCGCGCTCGACGTAATGCTCGTCGGGTGCGATCAGAATCCGCTCGGCGTAGTCTTTCTTCGACAGGCCGGCGATCGTCGGCAATCCATCTAGGGCGAGATGCAACTTTGCGGCATTACCGCGCATGCGCAGATGATGAATGCGATGCGTAAAGCCTGTCTCTACATGCCGCGCGCCGACAAGATCCATGATAGTTCGTTTGGGATCCGCATTCGAAACCACCGTCATACTGTCGAAGCGCTCGCCATTCTCGGTTTCGACGCCGGCCACACGACCGTTGTCGATAATGATTCGGCTGACCGGCATGGCGGTGCGAATCGTGACGCCCGACTCTCTGGCAGCCTTTGCAAGCTCATCGCTGATGCTGCCCATACCACCGGTTGGCGAAGCAACTCGACCGTGATCACCCGCGAGCCGATACAGGTAGGTCATGATTGTGTTCGGCGAACGCGGGCCCAGGTGGGTACCGAGCACCGCATCGAGACTCAGCGCGCCTTTCAGCAACGAACTCTCGAAGCGCTCGTCGAGCTCATCGTGAATATTCATGCCGATCAGGCGCAGAAATTCCCGCATTTCGGTCTTGCCTAGTAGACGAATGTCAATCCCTAACCGCCCGAGCGTCAGTAAATCGCTGAGGCCGCGCGTTCCAAGTCGCGGCGGGGGTTTGTTCAGATAAGTGCGCAACAGATCCGCGAAGCGTGTCATGCGCTTGTGAAAACCACGGAAACTCTTGGCATCGGCATCGCTGACCCCAAGCACGGAGTTCCCCTGAATACGAACATGCTCACCCTGCTCGTCAAGTACGACGGTGGTCATATCCTCGGACGCCAGCTTTGGACTCAGCTTGAGGTCTTTGCGCACGCTCGGCTGCAGCTGGTACAACAGATGGGCGCACGCCGATACCGCAAAACCGTCCACGAATTCCCGCGTCACGGCTGCGCCGCCAACCTGATCGTTGGCCTCGAGAACCAGCACCTGCTTGCCGGCCTTGCCCAGCAGCGCCGAGCACACGAGGCCATTGTGGCCGCCCCCTACTACAATTGCGTCGTATCTGTCAGTCATGTCTTTTAGTCATCGCCGAAGTTTTCTGGAACGGTGTTCGGACGTTTTAGGTCTGCGAGGATTTCACGCGCCGCATTTGCGCCCGGCGCGGCCATCACGCCGCCTCCCGGATGCACGCTCGAGCCGCACATGTACAAGCCCGCAACCGGCGCACGGTACTGGGCGTAACCCGGAACCGGGCGGTTGAACAACAGCTGGTCCATCGTCAGCTCACCGTGGAAGATGTTGCCCTCGGTGATGCCGATTTCATCCTCGATGTCCTGCGGCGTACGAATCTCGTAATGCAGGATCAACTCCTTGAAATCAGGACTGTAGTTCGCGATCTGCTCGATAACCGATTTGGCAAACTCCTCCCTCTCAGGGTCTGTCCAGTCCCTGCCCTCAAGCTTGTACGGACAATACTGAACAAAGCAGCTCATGAAGTGTTTGCCAGGCGGCGCCATCGTCGGGTCGACCGCTGTCGGAATGGTCATGTCGATATATGGATCTTTCGACCAGGTGCCATCCTTCCAGTCGTCGTAAGCACGCTCCATGCGCTCCATCGAATCAATGAAGTGCATATCGCTGATGTACAACGAACTGCCTTCCGGCAATGCCGGAAATGTCGGCATGCCGTCGAGCGCAATATTCAGCTTGCCGGATGAGCCGCGAATCTTGAAATTCTCAACGCGCTTGTAGAACGACTCTGGCAAGTCTGACCTTTCCATGCACTTCAGGAACGTGCGTTTGACGTCCATCGCCGAAACGACGACGCGGGCCGAGATTTCGTCACCGTTTTCCAGCACCACGCCCGTTGTACGTCCGTTATTGACAATGATCTGAGCGACGCCCGCTTCCGTGCGCAGTTCGCCGCCGTACGCCTGGAACGCACCAGCAATCGAGTTTGAGACCGCACCCATACCGCCACGCGCGAATCCCCAGGTGCCAACATTGCCGTCGACGTCACCCATGTAATGGTGCAACAGGACGTAAGCGGTGCCCGGTGAGTGAATGCCGAGCGCTGTGCCGATAATGCCACTGCCCGACATCGCCGCCTTGATAACATCGGTTTCGAAATACTCATCAAGGTACTCAGCGACACTCATCGTCCAGAAGCGGATCGTTTCGTACATTCGATCCTCACCCATCTCCATGAACTTGTTGCCGATCGCGATAAGCTCTTTGATGTCCTTCGGCTTGAACGACGTCGGATCGGGGGGTGTACGCAGCAAAAAGTCGCGAATAAACCGGCATTGGCGCATCGTGTCGGCCGAGTAGCGTTCGTAAGCGTCTGCGTCGTGCTGTGAGAAGCGCGCCATCTCACGATACGCCACTTCCGGATCATGGTATGAACCGAAGTAGTCACCGTTCTCCATGAACGTGACCGACCCTCCGTATGGGGTCACCTGCAAGCCATGCTTGTGAAGCTCAAGCGCGCGATATATCTCCGGGCGCAATAAACTACAGACATACGAGCAGTTTGAGTACATCCAGTCTTCGTACAGGTTGCGACTGACTGCCGCACCACCGATGTAGTCGTTCTTCTCGACGCAAACGACGTCGAGTCCGGCCTTGGCGAGAAAGGCGGCCGTCGTTAGTCCATTGTGTCCTGCGCCAACGATTATGGCGTCATATGTTTTCATTCAGGCCCGCTGAAGTTCCTGCAAGATCCACTCGATATAACGCCGTTCGAGCTTTTCCATTTCCGAAAACGGCCCCGGCTTTTGACCGGCGATAAGGTCGTCAATTATTCTGCTTTCGTCATGCATGTAGCGAATTCCACAACCTGAAATCAAGCAGTTGTAGCTTTTTACGATAGCACAGGGCAGCCCGCATAACGCAACCGCAACAGGTCGATATCGGAGCTCCAAGGAGGCTATATCGCAGCGCGGCAACTACTTATTCTCAGCCCAAATCTGACGGCGTAGCTTAGGAATAAGTCCATGATGGGGAGGTGTCACTGTGCCCGCACCAACAGATAAAGGCCATCTCATCGACATCGATACCAGCAGGCCGATTTGGCATCGATTCTTCACAGTTGCCCCGCTGGTTCTGATCGGTACTACCGAGCCGGACGGCTCGCTCGATCTCGCGCCCAAGCACATGGTCACGCCGATGGGCTGGCAAAACTACTTCGGTTTTGTATGTTCGCCAACACACTCGACCTGCAAGAATATCGCGCGGACAGGCGTGTTTACGGTCAGCTATCCGAAACCGTCGCAAGTACTGTGTTCGAGTCTGGCCGCCTCACCCCGTCAGGCGGGCCACAAACCCGTGCTCGAGTGCTTCACAACGTTTCCGGCACAGCAAATCGAGGGTGAATTCATAGATGAGGCGTACCTGTACTTCGAGTGTCGCCACTTCAAGACCATCGATGGCTTCGGTTCGAACTGCCTGATTACCGGCGAGATTATCGCCGCTTATGCCGATGTCGATTTCATACGTCACGATGACATCGATGATCAGGAGACGATCCACGACTCACCGCTGTTCGCCTATCTGGCACCCGGTCGCTTCGCCGCGATCGAGCGGTCCAATGCTTTCCCGTTTCCAGCACATATGAAGAAATGACAGTGAAATGACCAGTGGGCTCGCTGATCGAATTCTGAATCACGTTCGGGAACAGGACGCGCTGTTGATCGATCTGCTGAGGTGCCTCGTAGAGGCAGAATCACCGTCGTCACATCCCGCGATTCACAGGCAAACACGTCATTTATTTATGTCAGCGCTTAGTGAGATCGACTTTCTGGTCCGCGAAACCGGCCTACCCAACGGACCTCGTCACGTTTACGCGCGACCCAAGGAGTGCCATAGAGGCAAAGACTTGCAACTCATCATCGGTCACTACGACACCGTATGGCCGGTAGGGACAATCAACGAACGCCCATTTACCGTAGATGGCGACGTCATCCGCGGTCCTGGCGTATTCGATATGAAGGGTGGTTTGGTGCAACTTATCGTCGCGCTAAGGACCTTGCGCGAGCTCGATCTCAAACCGTCGATGATGCCAGTTATTTTTGTCAACGCTGATGAAGAAATCGGCAGCCGTTCGTCTACCCGATACATTCGCATGCTGGCGCGGCGGGCAACCCGCGCGTTTGTGCTCGAACCCGCTCTGGGCGAGCATGGCAGTCTGAAAACCGAACGCAAGGGCATCGGCCGATTCACGGTCACGGTCTACGGAAAAGCCGCGCATGCAGGTCTCGACCCGGAATCCGGCGCAAGCGCGATACTCGAACTGTCTCACGTCATTCAAAAGCTCTTCGCGATGAACGACCCCGACAAAGGCATCACGATCAACGTCGGCACCGTTGACGGCGGGGTGCAACCGAATGTGGTTGCTGCGCATAGCACGGCCGTTATCGATGTTCGCGTGCCAACCGTTGCGGACGGAAATGAAATTGAGAAGCTGATCCACAGCATTAAACCCGAAGTGCCTGGTGTTCGTCTGCGGATCGAGGGCGCCATTGGCAGGCCGTCGATGGAAACGACGTCACGTAATCGGGCGTTGTGGGATCAGGCAAGGCAGATCGGGAAACAACTCGGCCTCGACCTCAGTCGAGCCAAGGTTGGCGGTGGCTCGGACGGAAACACGACGAGCCAATTCACAGCTACGCTCGATGGGCTCGGTCCGGTCGGCCACGGTGCGCACGCGAAGCGTGAGTTTCTCTACATCGGCAAGACGCTCGAGCGCGCCGCTTTGCTGACGATGCTGTTGCTATCGCCTCCGATCAACAGCGATTGTTCTGAGAAGACGGTATGACACAGACACATATCGCATCATTAGCACGCATCGCGGACTTCGACAAGAATCCGTATGACGTTCGTGCACTAAGACATGGCGTGTGGGCGAATGGCGAATACGTGTTGGCCGAAGTTACCGGAATTCCATCCGAACTGTACGTAATCGAAACCTGTTCTGGCGAAATGATTCCTGTACAGCCTGGCGATCAAATAATCGGCGCGCTTGGTAGCAGAGCAGCTACACTCGAAGGCGTCGGCAGCTACACCGATGTCCGTGGAGGAAAGATGCACGCCCTGACGGGTGCCGGACTGTTCGGTCATTTCACTTCGTTCGCCGCCATGTTGCCGCCGCCATTGTCTCTCCACTATCGGGGCCACATTGTAAGAAACGGCGAAAAGATCACGATGCGTCAGTTTGCCATAAGGGCACAAGACACGGGATTTTCGGTACCAACAATCCTGCTGTTCGGCACATCGATGTCGGCCGGTAAGACCGTGACAGGACGACGCATATGCGCCCTTCTATCATCAGCAGGTTATCGGGTTATCGGCGCGAAACTCACGGGCGCCGGCCGGCTCCGGGATATTGCCAGTTTCAAGCGGGCCGGAGCCGTTGCAATCTTCGATTTCGTTGACGTCGGTCTGCCGTCAACCATTGTGCCTCAAGACGTGTTTCGCACGGCGATTCGGCCACTTCTGAGCCATATCGATAAGTTAAAACCTGACTTCCTGGTTGCTGAAGCCGGTGCGTCGCCGCTCGAGCCGTACAATGGCGAAGCAGCGATCGACGAACTCGGCAATAATATCTGTTGCTCCATCCTGTGTGCGTCAGACCCGTACGCGGTTGTGGGCGTGCAACAGGCTTTCGGCCACAAGCCGGACCTCGTGGCAGGTCCTGCCGCAAACACCACTGCCGCGGTTGACCTCGTCATGAAACTGACAGGTGTGCCCGCGATCAACGTCATTGACCACGGCACGATGCCGGCGCTGCGAACCTTCCTCGAACACCAGCTGGGCCTTAACCTGGCTAATCAATGTAGCGCCTGATGATAGTGGTTGCACACTACGCATCGTACGTATTGCGCACCTTGATTGAAGGGCCTAGATTTCCAGTAGGTTCATAAAACAACATGAGCAGCATGTTGGAGGCGGTCACATGAAATACCGAATCCTGACAGCCGCGCTGATATTGGCGCTTTTTGCCGGCTGCACCTCCCTGTGGATGGGCCCCGGTTACGAAAAAACGCGCGAGGGTGCTTCAAGCAGCCTCGTGGATTTTCTGTATCCCAAAGGCGAGACGCCCCCGGCGGTCGACGACCGCCTGCCCTATCTGGCCCTCCCACTTCGCGTCGGCATCGCGTTTGTACCGTCACTGAATAGCGAAGACATTTCGGCGGCGGAGAAGCAGGACCTTATGGAGCATGTCGCCGATGCGTTTCGCGATCGTGACTATGTGCAATCGATTGAAGCGATTCCCGACAGCTACATGAGGTCTGCGCGCGGTGTCCAGGGCATGCGGCAAGTTGCTGCGCTGTATGGTGTCGATGTCATGGCGCTGGTGTCGTATGACCAGATATCTTTCTCCGGCGAGCGCGACAGCGCCTTGCTGTACTGGACGATCGTCGGTGCGTTGGTCGTAAAGGGCAACACAAACGAAGTCCAGACCATGATTGATACTGCTGTGTTCGACGTTGAGACAGCCAAGCTATTGTTTCGCGCACCTGGCACACATCATGAGCAACGCAACACCACTCTTATGGACAACAAGCAGGACCTGCGCAAATTGCGCAGCGCCGGCTTCGTTGCGGCAACCGACAACATGATCGTCAATCTTGATCAAGAACTGGAAACGTTTCGCGAAGAGGTCGAAAGTGGAACACGCGCTCAAGCTGAGTGGCGTCCCGGCTCCGGGGGTGGCGGCAGTACTGCGTTGCCGTTGCTTACGTTGCTATTACTCGTGGCCGCTGGTCGCAACGCTGATTGCCGGCGGAGCTAGCCACTTTGGCGGTGTGGCCAGTGGCGCCGCCAGCGTATTCAGGAATGCTTCAATTTGCCGGAGTTCACGACTGCGGAGCCCCAACGGCTTCGCCTCGTTGTGTCCGATCATTGCACGTGGTGCTTCGTTGTAGTGCCTGAGTACTTCCGCAAGAGACTTCAATTGCCCCTTGTGCATGAACGGGCCCGTGCTCTCGAGGTTGCGCAACGACGGTGTTCGCACGGCACCGATGAGTTCCGGGCCGGTTCGAACGAATTCAAGTTCGGCGCAGTTCTTTGACGCATCATCGCTGTAAGTGCCCAGACAATTGAATGGATCAGCCATCACCTCGCGTACGCCGGCGACGCGACCCTTGTCAGGCACCTCACCGGGAAATGACAGCACGGCTGTGTTGTGAAACTCATGGTTCGTGAACAGTGGCCCGTTGTGGCACTGGGTGCAGGCAGCCTGATCGATAAACAACTGCAGCCCCATAGCCTCGTCGACAGAGAAAGTTGCAGCCTGTAACTCGCTATCGCCTGCAATAACAGCCGCAACGTAGACGTCAAACCG